>MDTG01365870.1_pt1 | contig 20364 bp, 19 predicted proteins | sample 811421 | NCBI WGS metagenome assembly MDTG01 (sample SAMN05326645, study PRJNA326480) | marine metagenome | isolation source: seawater | place: Pacific Ocean: South East | collected 2011
AGAATAAAATTTATATAATGTTGAAGTGTGTACGACAAATTTTGGTAACCTTAACCGTCCACACTTCTCTTCTTAAAATATTAACTTTTCAAATAGCTAATTAGGCTAAAAAAGCCTAATGTTTCACAATAATTTTATTGAGAAGTGTGGATGCTTATAGTCTAAAATCTCAGTAAATCAAGCGGTTATGGAGGGGGAAAATCAATAAAATTGGACTAAAATAAAGGGTTTTTTTTGATTTTTTATAATTACTAAATTAATAATTGTAAAATGATAGCAAGATTAAGTTTATCTAAAATTTATTCAAAAATTAAAAAAAATAATTCTTTAATTTTGCTAATTGGATTAATTCTACTAACAGTCATTAGCACTCAATTTTACAATATAAATAAAAGAGAAATTAATACTAATTATTTAAACCTAATTAATAACCTATATTTCCAAAAAAATTTAGAACATATTTTAAATAATTTAGAACCAAGATTTCAAACTATAGAACATAAAATTACTAAAGGGGAAACATTCGATAAAATATTGAATAAATATGAAATACCCGAGGATGAAATTGTAAAAATAAAAAAAGGTTTGTCAAAAAATAACAAAATAAATAATCTAAAGACAGACCAAAAAATTATATTTACTCTTGATAAGCTAGAAAAAACAAAAATAACAAAATTTTTATTCCCTATTTCTAGGACGGAAAAAATTCAACTAACTAGAGATTTTAATACAAATATTTTTAATAAAAAAACAATTATTACAAACCTGAATAAAAAGATTTTATTTAAAGAAGGCAGAATATTGCAAAGTCTATACAGAACCGCAACAGATTTAAATATTAAGCCAAATATAATTGTAGACTTTGCGCAAATATACGGATTTCAAGTCGATTTTCAAAGAGACATCCGAAAAAATGATAAATTTCAAATAATTTATGAAGTATTCGAAGACGAAAATGGAAAGTTTGTTGAAACGGGAAAAATAATTTTTGCAGATTTAGTATTAAGAGGACAAAGGAATGAGTTGTATTATTTTGATAAAAAAAATAATGAGGGACATTATGATAGTAGCGGAAAAAGTGTTAAAAAAGCATTAATGAAGACTCCAATTAATGGTGCAAGATTATCCTCAAAATTTGGAATGAGAAAACATCCTATTGATGGATATAATAAAATGCATAGAGGAACAGATTTTGCTGCTCCAAAAGGTACTCCTATCATGGCCTCGGGAAATGGAATTGTTATTAGAGCTAAATGGTGCGGGGGAGGTGGTAATTGTGTAAAAATAAAACATAATTCTACTTACTCTACTGTCTATGCTCATATGTCAAAGTTTGCAAAAGGAATTAAAAAAGGTGTTAGAGTTAAACAAGGACAAATAATTGGATATGTAGGTTCTACTGGTAAATCAACAGGTCCTCATCTTCATTATGAGGTAATTAAAAACGGAAAAAAAATTAATTCTCAAACACTAAAGTTGCCATCTGGAAAAATTTTGAAAGGAAAAAATAGAAAACAGTTCGAAATGGATAAAATTAAAATTGATGTACTTAAATCAAATCTTATTTTAGGAATTGTTTAGATTTAGCTATTAACAATTTGTTTTTCAGAAGTTTTCTTATCTTTCAAATCTAACGCTGATTCTTCATTATTAACAACATTTTTCGTATTTTCGTTTGATGATTTTGCTGCACGATTTTTTTCTTGTTCTTTCAAAATTCTCGTAAAATGATCTGCATATTGGAAGTAGCTTTCTGATAGAATCTTATCTTCATTTGCTAGAGCTTCCCTTGCTAAATCGTTATATTTATCTATTAGTTTTGAAGCGTTAATATTATTTCTTCCTGGAATTTTTCTTTGGAAAGTATCGTGAGAAGAGAAGTTCGATTTAAACTTTGAATTATCACCATTTCTTCTAAAGTTTCTATCGTTCCTCCTAAAATTTGATCTTCTGCTATTATTGTTTCTATATATTCCCATGATTTCTAAATGAATTTAAATTTTTGTGCTTATTACGCAACGATCTTTTTTTCCATAATCCTTTACTATTTTATTTGTATAAAAACCTTCATTTTTTAAAATGCTTAAAACACGATTTTTTTGATTAAAACCTATTTCCAAAACTAATTTACCATTTTTTTTAATAAGCACCGCAGCTCTATTTATTACTTTTCTAATTTTTGAAATGCCATCAAATCCACCATCTAACGCGATTTTGGGTTCAAAATTAACTACATCCTTATCCAAATACTTTAAAACCGGAAAATTTATATAAGGAGGATTAGAAACAATAAGATCATATTTACCTATTTTAAAATTGTCAACATCTGAATGATAAAATTTTACTTTATTTTTAAGTTGAAGCATTTTTGCATTATATTTGCTTACCTTTATACTTTTGTTGGAAATATCTATGCCTACACCATAAAAATTAGGTCTTTCCTTTAAAATTGATAAAAGAATACATCCTGAACCTGTTCCAATATCTAGAACATTTAGCTGTTTTTGCTTTGAAAAAATCTTAAGTATCTCCTCTATTACTAATTCAGTATCAGGCCTAGGAATTAAAACATTTTTATCGACATAGAAGGTATGGTTCCAAAAATCTTTCTTATGCGTGAGATATGCAACCGGTTCTCCATCTTTTCTTCTTTCAATTAGTTTAAAATAATTGTTTACAAATTTATTTGTTAGGTTTTTTTTATTATTTAAAAATATATATTTTCTATCTTTATTAATTACTTTTGAGAGCAAAACTTCACTATCAAGATAGGGATTACTTATATTAAAATTTTTTAACTTTTTTATTGCTCTTATTAATGTGCTTTCGATGTTCATGTTTAAACAAGTTTGTTTAATTTTTCTTTTTGGTCTTGAAGATTTAAATTTTCTACCATTTCGTCAAAAATTTCACCTTCTAAAAATTCCTGGAGTTTATGTAAAGTCAAGTTTATACGGTGGTCCGTGACTCTTCCTTGAGGGAAATTATATGTTCTTATTCTTTCAGATCTATCCCCTGTCCCTATTTTGCTTTTACGATCTTGTGATCTCTCTTCTTCTTTCTTTTGTCTTTCGTACTCGTAAATCCTAGATCTCAATATTTTCATTCCTTTTTCCCTATTTCTTATTTGAGATTTTTCATCTTGTTGACTTACCACTATCCCAGTTGGAACATGAGTTATCCTTACTGCAGAGTCAGTTGTATTTACACTTTGGCCACCAGGACCGCTACTTCTAAATACATCTATTCTTAGATCTTTTTCTTCAATTTTAACATCAACATCTTCGGCTTCGGGCAATACTGCAACGGTAGCTGCGGAAGTATGGACTCTGCCTTGAGTTTCAGTATCAGGAACTCGTTGAACTCTATGAACTCCACTTTCATATTTTAATGTTGAATAAATATTTTTACCCTTTACTGATGCTATAACCTCTTTTAATCCTCCTGCATCACTTTTTGACATACTAATTATTTCTAAATTCCATTTTTTTTTTAAACTTATTTTTTCATACATTTTAAATAAATCTCCAGCAAATAAACTTGCCTCCAAGCCGCCTGTTCCAGCTCTAATTTCTATAATTGCGTTCTTTTTATCTGCTTCGTCTTTAGGAAGTAAGAATAATTTTATTTTTTTTTCATTGTTTTGGTTTTTTTTAATTATTTCATTCATTTCTTTTTGCGCTAATTCCTTAATTTCATTATCTGAACTCTTGTCATTAATTATTTTTTCTATATCCTCAATCTCTTTTTCATGAGAATTATATTCTTTAGCCTCTTTTATTATTTCGTTTAAATCAGAATATTCTTTAGATTTTTCAGCAAATTTTTTTTTGTCTACATTGCCTGAGGATAATTCTTTTTCTAAAAGTGAATGCTTTGAAATTAGCTCTCTTACTTTATTTAAAGGTATCATTAGCTTTTATTTTCTAATTCCTCAGCTTTTTTTTCCACAAGGTCTATAACTTTTGATATTATTTCTTTGCTATCCAGTTTTTTGGTTTGAACACCATTTAAATACAGCATATTGCTGCCTTTTCCTCCTCCTGTTATTCCTATGTCTGTTAGTGCCGCCTCGCCCGGTCCATTAACCACACAACCTATTATAGATAGAGTCAAAGGTGTTTTTATATGAGAAAGTTTCTCTTCTAATATTTTAACTGTATCAATAACTTGAAAGGCCTGTCTAGCACAAGAAGGGCAAGAAATTATTTTAACTCCTCTGTTTCTTAAATTTAAAGATTTAAGTATCTCATTTCCAATTTTTATTTCTTCAATTGGGTGGTCTGATAGAGAGACCCTTATTGTGTCTCCAATTCCATCAAGCAACAAATTTCCTAATCCTATGGAAGATTTAATACTTCCGGGTAAAAAAGATCCTGCCTCTGTAATTCCCAAATGTAAAGGATAATTAGTGACTTTTGATAACTGTCTATACGCCCCGATAGATAAAAAAACGTCGGATGATTTTACACTTACTTTAAAATTAAAAAAATCTTGATCCTCAATTATTTTAATATTTCTTAATGCGCTTTCGACTAAAGCTTCAGGGCAAGGTTCTTTATATTTTTCTAATATATCTTTTTCCAAAGATCCCGCGTTTACTCCAATTCTGATAGCACAATCATTATTTTTAGCTGCAGAAATTACCTCTTTAATTTTTTTTTTATCTCCTATATTTCCGGGATTAATTCTTAAACACTTTGCTCCATTATCAGCTGACTCTAGTGCTCTTTTGTAATGGAAATGAATGTCCGCAATTATTGGGACTGCTGAATGCTTAACTATTTCTTTTATAGATGAAGTTGAGTCTTTATCTGGACATGAAACTCTTACTAAATCAGCTCCTTCTTTTGCTACTTCATTAATTTGATTTATAGTTTCTTTTGTATTTGAAGTAATTGTATTAGTCATTGATTGAACAGAAATTGGGTTATCCCCTCCGATTTTAACATTGCCTACGTGGATTACTTTTGTTTTACGTCTGTGAATATCTCTAAATGGTCTTAGACTCATTTTGTTATCTATCTAATTTAAATTCTTTATGAAGTACTGATATAGCCTTTTTTATATTTTTTTTATTTATTAATACAGATATTTTTATCTCAGAAGTAGAGATTGCTAGGATATTGATCTTTCTTTTTGCCAGAGCTTGAAACATTCTATACGTTACTCCAGGTGTAGTAATCATTCCAACTCCAATTATTGATAATTTTGATACATTATTATCAAAAATTATATCTCTAAATCTAATTTTTGTATTTTTTTTAATCAGTCTTTCAATCTTTGATAAATTTTCTGACTTTGTAGTAAAAGTTAAATCAGTTTCTTTTCCATCTGCAGATATATTTTGAACAACCATATCTACATTTATAGAATTTTCAGATAAAGGTTTAAATATTGATGCAGCTATTCCAGGTCTATCTTTGACTCCAACCAGTGTAATTTTGGCGTCATTTTTAGTAGAAGTTATACCTGTAATTATTTTATTGATAAAAATATTTTTTCTTTTCGTAATTAATGTTCCGTCTTTATTTGAGAATGAAGACTTAACATCAATATTAATTCTATTTAATCTTCCATCTTGTATAGAATTTGGCTGCATAACTTTAGCTCCCAAAGATGACATCTCAAGCATTTCTTCGTAAGAAATAACTTTAATTTTTCTAGCTTTATTGTAGTTTTTGGGGTCTGTCGTATACACTCCATCAACATCGGTATAGATTATGCATTTCTCAGCTTTAAAAAATTTTGCAATCATTATCGCGCTAGCGTCTGATCCTCCTCTTCCTAGAGTGGTTATTCTATTATCCATATTTATTCCTTGAAATCCTGAAATGACTGGAATGCCTCCCAATTTTAAAAAGTTGGTAATTTTTTTTGTATTAATTTTTACTATTCTTGATGAACCATAACTTCCTTCGGTTAAAATTGGTACTTGCCAACTCAACCAAGACCTAGATTTATAACCCTGATAATTTAACCTACCAGAAATAAGGGCACACGCCATTTGTTCTCCAGATGAGATTAGCACATCCTGTTCAGATAATATAAAATTATTGCATAATTTTTTTGACTTTTTAAGTAATTCATTAGTTACACCGCTCATGGCTGATGAGACAACTATAACTTTATATCTTTTTTTAACATGACTAATTATTATATCGGCTATTTTCTTAATTCTTTCTATTGTACCTACTGAGGTGCCACCAAATTTTAAAACGACAATTTTCATGATAATAATTTTTTATAAAAATTAAAATATATTGATAAAATACATCTTGCTTGTAAAGTCAACCACGAATGAAAAATAACACAATAAACAAAAAAGAAATAGAAAAATTTTCAAAAATTGCTGAAGAGTGGTGGAATCCTGAAGGCAAATTCAAACCCTTGCATAAATTTAACCCAATAAGAATAAGGTATATAAAGGAAAGTATAGTTAATCATTTTAAGCTTAATAATAAAGTTAGGCCTCTGCGTGGTATAGATGTACTGGATATAGGTTGTGGTGGAGGGCTACTATCTGAACCAATAAGTAGATTAGGGGCAAATGTTATGGGAATTGATGCGTCAGAAAAAAATATTAATGTGGCAAAATTGCATGCAAAAAAAAACAAACTTAAAATTAAATATTTTTATGCATCACCTGAAAATCTTAAAATAAAAAAAAAATTTGATGTAGTTTTAAATATGGAAATAGTTGAGCATGTTGAAGATTTAAATCTTTTTATAAAAAAAAGTTCTGAACTTTTAAATAAAAATGGTTTAATGTTTATAGCTACCTTAAATAAAACCTTGAAGTCATATGTTTTTGCAATAATCGGTGCAGAGTACATTTTAAATTGGCTACCAATAGGCACACATGATTGGGAAAAATTTGTTAAACCTGAAAAATTAATAGAATTGACTAAAAGAAATAATTTAATATTAGAAAAATTGGATGGAATGAATTTTAATTTGTTAAATGATGAATGGAATTTGAGTGAAAACAAATCAGTGAACTATATTGCTAAATTTAAAAAGAACTAGTTATCACTCTCTCTTATCCAGGGTATAATCTCGGTCTCTATTCCTTCTTCTTTTAAATCTTTCACTTCTTCATCTGAAGCATTACCGTAAATTCCTTTGTTTTTTTTTTTTATTATTGTAATGTATTGAACGAGCTTCATATGCAAAATTCTCACCCACATATTCAAAATTCTTTTTGATAAATTTTTGATATTCTTTAATTTTATTTCTTATTTTTAAATGTTTTTCACTTTTGTTAATTATATTTTCTTTTTTCTTGGCGTTCAGAACATTTGGAGACATTAAAGTTTTTTCAACATTTAATGAATTACATTTTAGGCAAGTAATATGTTTTAATTTTTTTAATTTTTCGTATTCCTGTGAGGATGAAAACCAGCTATCGAAGAAGTTGTCACAATTTTTACAGACTAATTTATACTTAATCATACCTAATAAGTAAGAATTATTTTTATTAATTCAATCTTAAAATTTTATTTCTAGGTTCGATAATCAGAGTTAATTTCAATATATTTTTTTGTCAAATCCATTGTATATGCTGTAAAATTTTTTTTTCCTACATTGAGGTCTACAAATAAATCAATTTTTTTTTCCTCTTTCATATATACTTTGGCATCGTCTTCTATATATGAATTTAATAATTGACCTTTTTCAATAATTTTTATTGGCCCTATTCTAAGAGATAGTTTATTTAAATTTATTTCTATATTTGCTTTTCCGATTGCCATTATAATTCTTCCCCAATTAGGATCATGGCCTGCAATTGCTGTTTTTACTAAATTAGAGTTTGCAATTGAAAAAGCAATTTTTTTAGCTTCTTCTTGATTTTTAGAATTGACAACATTTACTGTAACAAATTTTGAAGCTCCTTCACCATCAGCAGCCACTCTTTTAGCAAGATTCAAGAGCACAGAATGTAAAGAATCATCAAAACTTTTAATCTTAAGATCATTTATATTATTTATAATTGAGTTTTTAGCTTTTCCTGTTGAAAAGATTGATACCATATCATTTGTACTTGTATCACCGTCACAAGTTATTGCGTTAAATGTAGTTTCAATATTTTTTCTTAGTAATTTTTGTAAAATTGATGAAGATAGATTTGCATCTGTGAAAATATATCCTAATGTTGTTGCCATATTTGGATAGATCATGCCTGATCCTTTTGCAATTCCATATATTTTAACATTTACATTTCCGATTTTGCATTCTTCCTTCGAAAGTTTTGGAGCTAAATCGGTAGTCATTATCCCCATTGATGCCTTAATCCATATATATTTATTTTGGGTGTATTTGATTTTATCAATTAAATCTGGAATGCTTTTTAATATTTTTTCTTTGGGAAAAGTTTCTCCAATAGTACCTGTACAACCAAAAAGAATTTGATCAGGTTTAATTTTTTCTGGTTTACTCTCGTCTTGCAATTGTTTTTCAGTTAATCTTTCTGACAATTGATCTGCAATTTCTTTTAAACTTTTAAAGCCATTTTTTCCAGTAAATGCATTGGCATTTCTTGCATTAACTAAAAGTGCCATTAATTTTTTATTTTTTAAAGCCAGATTCCATTTAATATTTTCTGAAACTATTTTAGACTGAGTATATACGGAAGCATAATTTGCTCCTTCTCTAAAATAAAACATCACCAAATCATCTCTTGCTTCTTTATACAATTTTGCAGATGTTGTAGAAATAGACAAACCATCTATATGTTCTAAATCCTGAAAGTCGCTCATTTTAGAGTTTTTATTTTGTGAATTAAAAAAATTGGAGATGTTTATTGCCATGCTATTTAAATTAGTTATTTAATACCTATATTAATATTTATAATTAAATAATATACCAAAAATTAAAAAATAGATGATAAATCCACTTAATTTTATATCAAGATTTATTAAATCAAGTAATCAAAAAGAGCTTGATAGGATGAACAAGATAGTTGAAAAAGTAAATTCTTATGAAAATCAAGTAATTAAACTGCAAGATTCTGAATTTCCGAAAAAAACTGATGAATTAAAAAAAAAAATTAAAGATGGATCAAAAATAAATGAGCTACTTCCTGAGGCTTTTGCTTTGGTAAGAGAAGCATCTAAAAGAGTTAGAAAAGAAAGACACTTTGATGTTCAGATTGTTGGGGGAATAACTCTTCATGAGGGCAAGATAGCTGAAATGAAAACCGGAGAAGGAAAAACACTTACCATAACGCTTGCGGCTTATTTAAATGCATTAAATGAAAAAGGCGTACATATAGTAACGGTCAATGACTATCTTGCAAAAAGAGATTGTAACGACATGGGCAAGATTTATAATTTTTTGGGCCTTTCATCGGGATTTATAAACAATTACCAAGATGATTTTGAAAGAAGAAAAAATTACAACTGTGACATAACTTATGCAACTAATAGTGAGTTGGGATTTGATTATTTAAGAGATAATATGAAATTTTCCTCAAACGAAATGACACAAAGAGGTCATTTCTTTTCAATTGTAGACGAAATTGACTCTTGCTTAATAGATGAAGCCCGAACTCCTTTAATAATTTCCGGAGCAGCTGAAGATAAGACTGATCAATATTTATCAATTGATAGATTGGTAAAAAAATTAAAAAAAGAAGATTATGAAATTGATGAAAAAGATAAAAATATTTTATTAACTAATCAAGGAATAGATAATGTTGAAAAAATCTTTTCTTCAGCAGGGATTCTTAAAAATAATAATTTTTATGATCCTGAAAATTTATCTTTAGTTCATCATGTAAATCAAGCTTTAAGGGCTAACCATCTGTTTGAGAAAGGGAGAGATTATATTGTTAAAGATGAAAGTTTAAAAATTATAGATGAGTTAACAGGTAGAATACTTGAGGGAAGAAGGTATGGAGATGGTCTACACCAGGCTCTTGAAGCTAAAGAAAGAATAGAGATACAAGTAGAAAACCAAACTCTTGCTTCAATAACTTATCAAAATTATTTTAAATTATATAATAAAATAGCTGGATGTACTGGAACAGCATCAACTGAATCAGAAGAATTTTTTGAAATATACAATTTAAATGTAGTTAGTATTCCTACTAATAAAAAAATGATTAGAAAAGATTGGAATGATCAAATTTTTAGAACAGAAGCTGAAAAAAATGAAGCCATAGCATTAAAAGTTTTAGAATGTGATAAAAAAGGACAACCAATATTAATTTTTACATCGAGCATTAATAAATCTGAACAATATTCCAAGCTTCTAAAAAGCAAGGGAGTAAAACACGAGGTTTTAAATGCAAAAAATCATGAAAAAGAAGCTGAAATAATTGCTAATGCGGGGAAAAAAAACTCAATAATAATTACTACAAGTATCTCTGGTAGGGGTGTTGATATTCAATTGGGCGGCAAAAAAGGTAGCATTCTAGATGAAGAATTAATTAAAGAAAAAGAAAAAATAAAGTCTTTAGGAGGCCTTTTTGTTATTGGAACCGAAAGAATGGAGTCAAGAAGAGTTGATAATCAGGCTCGAGGAAGATCTGGACGACAAGGAGATGAGGGTAATTCAATTTTTTACGTAAGTCTTGAAGATGATTTAATGAGAATATTTGGATCTGAATCTATGAATAACATGTTACAAAAGCTTGGATTAAAAGATGGTGAAAGCATTGATCATCCTTGGATAAATAAGGCATTAGAACGTGCTCAACAAAAAGTTGAATCAAGAAACTTCGATATAAGGAAAACTCTTTTAAAATTTGACAATGTATTAAATGATCAAAGGCAGGTTATTTTTTCACAAAGAAATACAATAATTAATAGTGCTGAAATTTTCAGTATATCTAATGATTTTCTCTTAGAGGTCATTCAAAATTTAACTAATCTGAAAGAAAAGAACATTTCAAATTTAAAAAATACAGAATTTGTAAATCAATTAAAATCAATATTAGGTAAAAGTTTTGATGAAAATGAAACAAATCAATTAATTGAAAGTAAAAGTAATCAATTTAAAGATAAAATTGAAGAAAAATTCAAATTTAAAAGAAATGAGAGGATTAAATTTTTAAATGAAAAACAGGCTCAAGAAATTGAAAAAAGGATATTTTTGCAGACTATTGATGTAAATTGGAAATCTCATATTCAGTATCTTGAACAATTAAGGCAAGTGATTGGATTGAGATCTTATGGTCAAAGAGATCCTTTAGTTGAATATAAAAAGGAGGCTTTCAATTTATTTGAAAATTTATTGAATAAATTAAAAACTGACTTAATTACTATTTTAATAAACCTTACAATTGTAGAAAAAAAAGAAGAAAAAAAAGTTGACCCCATTAAAATTGATCCAAAATATATTGGTAAAAAAATGAGTAGGAATGAACCTTGTTTTTGTGGTTCTGGTAAAAAATATAAACGTTGTTGTGGAGCTTTATAAAAAATAAAGAGTAATAGCAATTAAAATAAATAAAGTAATTAAAGATATAGAAAAAGTTTTATTCTCATAAATTTTATTTTTAATTTTATCTATAAAATTTTGTTTCATACTTAATGTATCAATATCAGTTTTTTGAGATGTAAAACCCTTAGTTCTGCCAATTGATAAAAATTTGTTTTTTCTATGATTTATAATTTCTTCTCTGCTTATAGAGCTAATTTCTTTTAAATTTTTTGTGATTGCATTCTTAACATTATTTAAAATCAAATCTTTATCTCTATGAGCTCCCCCAGTTGGTTCAGATATAATTTCATCTATTATTTTTAAATCCAAAAGATCTTTTGCTGAGAGCTTCATTGCTTGGGCTGCCTCCAAGGTTTTTGTTGGATCTCTCCACAAAATAGTTGCGCATCCTTCTGGAGAAATTACAGAATAAATTGCATTTTGTAACATCAATACTTTGTTTGAAGAAGCTAATGCAATTGCTCCTCCCGAACCTCCTTCCCCTATTATAATTGAAATGGTTGGAACTTTTAGATCCATACAACACTCAATAGATTTAGCTATTGCTTCGGCTTGTCCTCTCTCTTCAGCTCCAACACCAGGGTAAGCACCCGGAGTATCAATAAATAATATAATTGGAATATTAAATTTATCAGCTAATTTCATAAGTCTAATTGTTTTTCTATATCCCTCTGGCCTCATCATTCCGAAGTTTCTTTCTATTCTTGTATCGAGGTCTTCTCCTTTTTCTTGTCCTATGACCAACACTGAAATTCCTTCAAATTTTGCAAAACCAGTTAGAACCGATTTATCTTCTCCATAAAATCTATCTCCAGACAAAGAAATAAATTCCTCAAATAAATTATCTATAAAAAATTTTGATCTAGGGCGATCTTCATGTCTAGCAACCATCGCTGTTTGCCAGGCATTTAAATTTGAGTATATTTCGTCAAGTTTAGTATCTATTTCTGATTGAATTTCTGAGATTTTATTCGTATTAACCTCCGAAAGGCCTTCTTGATTAAAAGGATCTTTAAGCTTTTCCAATTCTAATTCAAGATTTTTAATATCAGTTTCAAAATTTAAATAATTTTTCATTATTTTTTTATAATATTATTTATTTAGCAAAAAAGGCAATAAAATGTTTTATTTTTTAATTTATTAATATAATTAATATTATTATGAAAAAAGGTAAATACATAGAAACTAACAATTTATCAGTCGAAAAAAATTTATATAATTTTATTAATGGAGAATTACTAGCAAATACAGATATAAATATTGATAATTTTTGGGAGGGTTTCGGTAAGTCTGTACATGAGCTTGCTCCAATAAATAAAGAGTTGCTTGAAACAAGAGAACAATTGCAAAAAAAAATTGATATTTGGTATAAGGAAAATAAAGGAAAGGATATAGATTTAAAGGAATATATAAAATTCTTAAAAAAAATAAATTACTTAAAAGATGAAGGTCCTGATTTTAAAATTAAAACTAAAAATATAGATGAGGAAATAGCAAGGATTGCGGGCCCACAATTAGTGGTTCCAATAATGAATGCAAGATATGCTCTTAATGCGGCTAATGCTAGATGGGTAAGTTTGTATGATAGTTTATATGGCACTGATATAATTAAATCTGAAGAAGGAGGTAGCGAGAGATACGATCCACTAAGAGGGCAAGAGGTTATAAAATATGTCAGAAATTTTTTGGATGAACATTTCCCAATTGAAAATATTTCTTGGAGAAATATCTCAAGTTTATCCGTAAAAAATGGTCATCTAATTATAAATAAAGATGGAAAAGAAAATAAATTAAAAAATTTAGAAAAATTTGTAGGCCATAGAGGAGCTATTAGCAGACCTTCAGCTATAATATTAAAAAATAATAACCTCCATATTGAATTAATAATAAACCCTGATGCATTTAGTGCTACTCACGATATAGCTGGTATAAGCGACGTAATAGTCGAGTCAGCCATTTCTACTATATGTGATAATGAAGATAGTGTTGCCGCTGTAGATGCTGAGGATAAGGTCCAGTGTTATCGAAATTGGCTTGAATTAATGAAAGGAACTTTAAAATCAGAATTTGAAAAAAAAGGTAAAAGATTAGAAAGAAAACTAAACCCCGATAGAAGCTTTATCTCCTCTAATGGAAAAGGACTAAAATTACACGGAAGAAGTCTTTTATTAGTAAGAAATGTTGGTCACCTAATGACAAACTCGGCAATCACTTTAAAAGATGGGTCAGAAATTCCAGAAGGAATTATGGATGCATTTATAACCTCTGCTGCCTGTCTTCATGATTTAAAAAAAAAAGGAAATTCAAGAACTGGTTCTATATATATTGTAAAACCTAAAATGCATGGTCCAGAAGAAACTAAATTTACAGATTTGATTTTCAGTAAAGTTGAGGAAGTTCTAAAATTAAAAAAAAATACTATTAAATGTGGCATCATGGATGAAGAAAGAAGGACATCTGCAAATTTAAAAGAATGTATCCGTACATTAGAAAATAGAGTATTTTTTATTAATACAGGTTTTTTAGATAGGACTGGAGACGAAATTCATACATCTATGGAAGCTGGTCCAATGATTAAAAAAGGTGAAATGAAATCCTCTAAATGGATTAATGCTTATGAAAATAATAATGTAGATATAGGTCTTCAATGTGGATTTTCAGGAGTGGCTCAAATTGGAAAAGGAATGTGGGCTATGCCAGATAAAATGGAAGATATGATGGAACAAAAAATCAGTCACTTAAAAGCAGGAGCAAATTGCGCATGGGTACCTTCTCCAACTGCTGCTGCATTACACTCTTTGCACTATCATAAAATTGATATTTTTAGAAAACAAAATGAATTGATAAAAAGAGAAAATGCTAAGCTCGCTGATCTTTTAACTGTACCAACCGCAGATAGAGCTAACTGGTCATTGGAAGAAATAAATTCAGAAATTTCTAATTCTGCTCAAACAATTTTAGGTTATGTTGTAAGATGGATTGATCAGGGAGTAGGTTGCTCAAAAGTACCTGATATTAATAACATAGGTTTAATGGAAGATAGAGCAACTTTAAGAATTTCATCACAGCATATTGCTAATTGGTTACATCATGGAATTTGTAGCAAAAAACAAGTTTTAGAAATTATGAAAAAAATGGCTAAAGTAGTAGATAAACAAAATAAAGAAGATCCGTTATATGATAATATGTCTCCTAAGTTTGATAAATCGATTGCTTTTAAGGCAGCATGTGAATTAATTTTTCATGGAAAAACCCAGCCCTCAGGTTACACTGAGCCATTGCTGCATCTCAATAGAATAATTAAAAAAAATTAAAAAAACTTTAATTAAATTTTACTTCTATTTTTAAATGCAGAAAATAAAGTTCCATCATCAAGACTTTCAATTTCTCCTCCAACTGGCAAACCTTGAGCTAGTTTTGAAACCCTAACATTAAGTTTCTTTAAACTATCCTGTATATAATATGCTGTGGTTTGGCCCTCAACAGTTGCGCTAGTTGCAATTATAACTTCTTCAATATTTTCCCTTTTAACTCTTTCTGCCAATGAATTAATTAGTAGATCCTCTTTTCTTTGACCAGTTGAGGAAATTGTTCCTCCTAAAATGTGGAAGTATCCTTGATAAATACTGGAGTTCTCAATGCTCCATTGATCAGCAATATTTTCAACTACACAAATTCTATTAAATTTATTTTTATTATTTTCACAATTATTACATCCTGAAGAATTAGATTTAAGAGCTCCACAAGAATTACACCTTGAAACATTTTTGTAAGCTTGGGCTAAAATATTTACCATGGGTTTCATTAATTCATCTCTATTGTTAATTAATTTTAAAACTATTCTCTTTGCAGACTTTGGTCCAAGACCTGGAAGTTTTGATATTAACTTTATTAATTCTTCAATCTCATCAATATTTTGATTATTTTGCATTTATAATGGCCACTTAAAACCAGGAATACCAAATCCACCCGTTGCCTTTGAAATTTCTTCGGTTGTTTTTGTTTTTAATTGAACTTTAGCATTATTATGAGCTGCAACAATTAAATCCTCAATTATTGTTTTCTCTTCTTTTAATGTCTCTGGTGATATAAAAATTTTAATCATTTCCCCATCTCCATTTAATGTTACTTTTACCGATTCTGATCCTGATGATCCCTCAACTTTTATATTTTTAATTTTCTCCTGACTTTCCTTCATCTTTTCTTCTAATTCTTTAGCTTTATTTAAAATCTTAGTAAAATCAGTCATTTCCTTTTTTACTCTCTACATCAATTAATTCCGCATCTATGAAACTTTCTAATATTTTTTTATAGGACTCACCTTTTTTTACCTCTTCTAATAAATTTTTTTTTATATTTTTTTCTTTTTCTTTTTTTGAAGGTTCTCCTATTTTTTTCGATAAAGTTATAATCCATCTATTTCCAGTCCATTCATATAATTTAGCAGATAATATTTTTACAAAATCCTTATCTAAATTTTCATTGAAAGAAATTTCAATTCTTTGGTTATCAAAACTTATTAGATTAACATTTTTTTCTAACTCATATTTTAACTTCGGTTCTTTTTTTTCATTACAGACCGCTATTAAATTGTCAAAAGAGCTTATTGGGTATTCTTTTTTTTTTGGATTTTGTTCTAGATGTTTTTCTTGAGCAAAATTTTTTATTTGATCTACAGTTTTATTTGGTAAATCAAATAAATCTTCATTTTTATCTATAGATTTATTAATTAAAACATTGTTATTGTCGTTTATTTTTATGTCTTCAGAATTATCATTTTTTTCAATTATTTTTGAAATATTTGAAACTTTTTTCAAATGTATTAACCTAATTAAAAACATTTCCATGGATAAGTTTTGATTAAAAACAACATTTAATTCATCTAAAGTTTTAATCGTAAATTGCCAAAATAGTATTAAAGTTTCTGTATTTATATTTTGTGCTATTTTATTTATTGCCTGAAATTCTTCATCATTTAAAGAAAAATTATTTCCATGTACTTTTAAAGAATCAATGTTTTTAATATAATAAAGAATCTCTAAAAAATCGTTTATAAATACCTTTGGCTCTACTCCTTGATTATAAATTAATCTGTATATTTTTAATGCTTCTTTTTCATTTCCTTCAAAAATCAAATTAAATAAATTTATTAATTGTGACTTATCAAAATACCCAAATATTTTATGTGCCAAACTCAAATCTAGTTCAGTATCTTTATTTAAACTTAATAATGCTCTATCTAAAAGGGACAGGGCATCTCTAACTGATCCTTCTGAAATTTTTACAATTAGCTTTAAAGCATCATCCGTTACTTTTCCTTTTTCTTTTTCTTTAATTTTTTTTATATACTCAAAAAGTTCAAGAGACTTTATTCTCGATAGATCAAATCTTTGGCACCTTGATACAACGGTTACAGGAATCTTTTTAATCTCAGTCGTCGCAAAAATAAATTTTAAATATTCTGGAGGTTCTTCCAGAGTTTTAAGTAGCGCATTAAATGCCTGCTTACTTAACATATGTACTTCATCAATAATAAATATTTTATATTTCGCAGTTGTCGGTCCATATCTTGAAAACTCTATTAAATCTCTCACATCGTCAACCCCGGTCTTGCTCGCAGCATCCATCTCTAAAACATCTATGTGATTAGAATTTGCTATATCCTTACAATTTTCACAAAAATTATTTTTACAAATTTTTTCCACTTCATTTTTACAATTTAATGATTTTGCAATGATTCTTGCAATTGTGGTTTTTCCTATTCCTCTTATACCTGTGAAAAGATATGCATTTGGAACTTTATTAGTTTTAATTGCATTTAGAATTGTTTCGGCTACGACGTTTTGACCGATAAGATCCTCAAATACTTGAGGTCTATACTTTAAAGCTAAAACTTTTGAATAATTGTTCATAAAAAATTACTTAAGGAGACTAGAACCTGAAAAACTGTCTCTACGATTGCTTCCGTTAAGATCTGGTCGGGTTCAAGCAGCATTCACCTCTAGCCTCCATACGTATTATAACAGTAATGATTTCTATTCTACAACAAAAGTATTTAAAAAATTATTTTTCTCTAAATTTATCTGCTAGAAAAACACCCAGAACGTGAAAATCTTCACAGTGAAGTGCTAAATCCTCTAAAGATTTTTGCACTTTAGAATCCTCTATATGTCCATCTAAATCGCAAAGAAAAAAATGCGATGTAAAAGAATTTTTTTCTGGAAAGCTTTGAAGTTTTGTTAAATTAACACCATTATATGCTATTCCCTGCAGGGCTGAAACTAATGCTGCTGGCTTACTCTTCAATTTAAATAAAAATGAAGTGATGTATTTTTCCTGCTTTAATTCTGGTTGCTTAATTCGTTTTCCCATTACTAAAAACCTAGTTACATTACCTTTTTCATCTTCAATATTTGATGCTAATATGTCTAGTTTGTAAATTTTTGCACTTTCTTTTGAAGCGATTGCTGCTTGATTTAGATCTTTATTTTCAGAAACATATTTTGCGCTTCCTGCAGTGTCAGCCCTAACATTCTCAATAAGTTTATTTTTTCGAATAAAATTCGAACATTGACTTAAACCTTGAGCATGAGAATAAATATTTTTTATATCTTCTAGCTTTGACCCTGGTAAAGCTAATAGATGATGATGTATGGGATAAAAGTGTTCAGCATAAATATTTAATCTATATTTAAAAATTAAATACTCTACTCCAATATTGCCTGTTGTTTTATTAGACTCTGGTATTATAGCGATGATTTCATCATTCTCACTTGCTTTATTAAAAACATCATCAAAAGTTTTGCACGGTATTGTTTCGCAATCAGGATACATTTCTTTCGCACAACTATCGCTATAACTACCCTGAATTCCTTGATAAGCAATTTTCATTCTTCAGGATTTATATTCCATTATTTTTTTTATTGCTAGATAATCTTCTTCAGTATCAACACCTATTGGCGAAGAATTAGCCAATCCAACATTTATTTTTATATTATTATCTAATGCTCTTAGTTGTTCAAGTCGGTTTTGAATTTCGTTTTTAGTTTGATCTAGATTAACAAATTTTTTAAGAATTGAAACTTTATATGCATATATTCCTAAATGATGATAAATATTCAAATTTTTAGATGGTATTTCTTTTCTAAAAAAATTTATTGCATTAGAAATTTTATTAATATTTAATTTTTCTTTAGTAGATACTTTAACAACATTCTCATTATCAAAATATGATTTATCTTTTATTTCTGCTGCCAAAGTTCCGATTTCAGATCCACTTTTAATCATCAGATTATTTAAATTTATAATTTCTTTAGGATTAATCTGGGGCTCATCACCCTGTAAATTTATTACATATTCTGTATCAATTATTTTTAACTTTTGGAAAGCTTCAAATATTCTATCAGTGCCAGTCTTATGGACTCCAGTAAAAATTGCTTTTCCATCGTTCTTATTCACTACATTGAAAATTTCTTCGTCTTCGGTTGCCACAAAAACATCGCCAATATCAGCTTCTTGTGCTTTTTTTACAACATGACAAATAATCGGCAGATTATTTATTTCTAGCAATGGTTTTCCCTTTAGTCTGCTCGCAGACATTCTAGAGGGGATTATGATTACAGTTTTACTCATTTTTTCTATTTTATACTATTCTCTGCGTCTAACAGACGCAAAATAATAAATTAAAATTTTTAAGAAATTTAGAATTTATCATGTTATATGTTTATTTCATAAAAAATAAAATGGATTCGTTTGAATTTAATAAAATTATTGCTGCTATTTTAGTTACTGTTTTATTGGTGTTTGGAATAGGAAAAATCTCTGACATTATTTATCATGTCAAAAAACCTGAAGTTGCTGGATACAAAGTTGAAGTTAAAGTAGCAAGTGGAACGACTTCAAGCGCGAGCTCGGAAGGTCAGGTAGATATTGCAGCCTTTTTAGCCCTAGGTAATGCAGAAGATGGAAAAAATATATTCAAAAAATGTGCCGCTTGTCACTCAATAAATGCTGGTGGTGGAAACAAAATTGGTCCAAAACTTTGGAACGTGATGTTTAGACCGGTTGCCTCAATAACAGACTATAAATATTCAAAAGCACTATCGTCTTATGGTAAAGAATGGACTTGGGAAGAAATGAATGGTTTTTTATTAAAACCATCAACATGGATCAAGGGTAATAAAATGGGATTCGCTGGATTAAAAAAAGAGGAAGATAGAGCCTCAGTAATACTTTATCTAAATGAAAATAGTGACAGCCCTAAACCGTTACCTTAACTTTCCAAAACAATATAACAAAATACTTTTTTGCACGTGAACTCTATTAAGCGCTTGTTGCCAAACTCTTGATTGCTTTCCTAGAAAAACATTTTCAGAAACTTCATTTCCTCTTGGAAGACAATGCAAAAATATCGCATCCTTTTTAGCATTTTTCATTAAACTTGAATTAATTTTATAATTTTTAAAATCTTTGATTTTTTTTATTTTGTTACCTCTGTCATTCAAAGAAACTACTTTATCAGAAAAAATTACATCTGCATTTTTGGCTGCTTTTTTTGAGTCATTAAAAATATTAATACTTCTTTTACTTCTTTTAACCCAATCAGTTACAAACTTTGGGGGTCTATAATTAGTTGGACATCCAATATTTAAATTAAATTTAAATTTAACCGAAGTAGCTATTAAACTATTTAAAACATTATTGCAGTCTCCAATCCAACAGATATTCAAGCTTGATATAGGTTTTTTTTTAATTTCCTCCACAGTAAATATATCTGAAAGTACCTGGCAAGGATGAGAGCTTGGACTTAATAAATTCACAATTGGAATATCTAAGTTTTTACTAAAATCTTCAATTTTTTTATCACTATCAGTTCTAAGCATAAATCCATCACCATAAGTTGATAAAATTTTAGCA
>MDTG01408526.1_pt1 | contig 20363 bp, 17 predicted proteins | sample 811421 | NCBI WGS metagenome assembly MDTG01 (sample SAMN05326645, study PRJNA326480) | marine metagenome | isolation source: seawater | place: Pacific Ocean: South East | collected 2011
GAGGGTCTTGTCGGAAGACAGCTTGCGCATGCCGATCGATTCGACCTTGTTGACCGGAACGCGCAGCGTCATGCGTTCCTTCTCGAAGCGAAGAACATAAAGATCGAGCTGCATGCCGGCGATTTCCTCGCTCTGCAGTTCGATGACACGGCCAACACCGTGCTTGGGGTAAACAACGTAATCGCCAACGTCGAAGGCATCAGCCTTGCTTGCCATGCAATCTTTCCTTTCGTCCGAGCAGCCTACGACCAGCAACGGCATGACCGAAGCCTCAGGCCGCAGCCCTTGGCGGGATGCGGTCGGGCGCCGGTGGTGACGTTGCTGGTGACCTGCCCTTTCAATTCTCACACCTGGCCGGGAGCAAACCGGCGCAGTTGTTGCATTATATAGCACAGCTTGTGGTAAATTGCGAGTCCGGCAGAAATCGCCCGGCGCGTGTCACCTGCGCCGGTTGCGAAGTGCGGTCAGCTCGCCGCCCAGCAGCAACAGGAAGCCGGTGGCCCAGAACCACGTGATCAGCGCAACCACCGCGCCGAGCGCGCCATAGGTCGCGTTGTAGCTGCCGAAATTCGCGGCATAGAAGCCGAACGCGGCGGTTGCCGCGAGCCAGGTCACCGCAAAGAAGCACGCGCCCGGCCAGATCGCGGCCCAGGCGGGGGCGGGGGCATGGGGAGCGAAGCGATAGAGCAGACCAGCGGCAAGCGCTGCGACGCCAAGCAGGAGGAGAAAGCTGGCGATACTGCCGAACATGCCGGCGATATTGGCGAGCGCCGCGCTGGCTGCCGCGGTCAGCACCAAGCCGGCAATGCCAGCCGCAGTGATAGCAAGAGCCATCAGATTACCCCCGAGGAATCCGCGCATACCGTCGACGCCGAAGGCGATGTTCAGCCCGGTCATCAGCGAGCGGGCGCCATTGCGGGCCCCGAACAGCGCAATCGCCAGCGCGACCAGCAAACCGGCGCCTTGGGCACCGCTCGACCCCTGCGCCACGCTTTCCAGCTGGTCGGTGATGAGCTCGGCCGCGGAAGGTGGCAGCTGCGCGGAAATCAGCGTGATATGCGAAGCCACCGTCGCGGCATCGGCGAACAGGCCGTAGGCCAGCACCAGCGACCCCAGCGCGGGAACGAGCGCAAGCAGCGCGTAATGCGCAATGCCCGCGGCCACGATCCCGATATTGTCTGCGCTGCCGGCCTGCCAGGCCGCTTTCAGGTCAGCCAGCACGCGGCGCGGCAATCAGTCGCCTTCGCCGGGTTCGGGCGAGAAGAACTTCTCGAACTTGCCCTCTTCGCCCTTGTGCTCGTCGGCATCTGCGGGCGGTTCCTTCGACTGGGTGATGTTCGGCCATTCGGCGCTGAACTTGGTGTTCAGCTCGAGCCATTTTTCGAGATTGTCCTCGGTGTCGGGCAGGATCGCTTCCGCCGGGCACTCGGGCTCGCATACGCCGCAGTCGATGCATTCGCTCGGATTGATGACGAGCATGTTCTCGCCTTCATAGAAACAATCGACCGGACAGACCTCGACGCAGTCGGTGTACTTGCACTTGATGCAGTCATCGGTGACGACATAGGTCATGAGTAGCGTAATCCCTCGAAAATCATTCCAGACCGCGCTGCTAGGGGGAATTATCCGCCCGGGTCAAGCTCCCGATAACACGCCCGGGCCTCGCGCGGCGCACCGCGCCGTTCGGGAAGCGTGATGATCTCGACCAGCCTGACCGAGTTGCCGAGCGGCAATGTCAGCACGTCCCCTTCGAGGATATCGCGCGAGGCGCGGGTGACGCGTTCGCCATTGCGGCGGATGTGCCCTTCGTCGACCAGCCGGTGTGCAGCGCTGCGCGTGCGTACGAAGCGCAGGTAGCACAGCAGCCGGTCGATTCTCATTCAGCGGTCGCCATCAGCGGACCAGATCGGCCAGCGCGGCGAAGGCATTGCCTTCGCTGGGCCGGGCGGGTTTCGTGCGTTCCTGCTTGCGGCGCGAGGGGCGCCATTCCCAGCGATCGGGGCGGGGCGGTCCGAACTGCCCTTCGGCCTGCGGCTGGGCCCGCTGCACGCGGAAGCCCGCATTGCCAAGCAGCCGCGCGATATTGCCTTCCTCGAGCCCGATCGAAACCGGCAGCGCGTAATCGAGCACGAACTTGCGCCGGCGATCCTTGGCCTGCGCCTTCGCACGCGTTTCGTGCGCGGCGCGCAGGATCTTCTCCGCCAGGTCGATCCGGATCGCCTGCGTCCCCGCATGGCGGTAGCCGGACGGCAGTTTCCTGATCTCGCCCAGTACTGGCAGCATCGCTTCCTGCAGTGGCCGGCGATCGCGGCCCAGCGCATGCAGCAATTGCCGCGGTGCCGGCTTGAGCAGGGCGGGGGCAAAGATGTCGAGCGCGCCGAAGGTCACGCCGATCTTGCGCAGGAACGGCCGCATCTCCTTGGGCAGATGCTCCAGCCCGGCCTGTTCGCGGGTGACGTAGCCATGCCCCGCGATCAGGTTGAGCAGCAGCGCCCGCGCCTGCGACCCCGCATCGGGGTTGCTTGCCGCGTGATGCATTTTCTCGAGCGCTTCGAGCGGGGCCAACTTGTCGGCCAGCCAGCTCTCCAGCGCGGCCACCAGCTTCGCCTGCGCCGCTTCGGGCAGCGCGGTAATTTCGCGTGCGGGCTTGATCAACGGGTACACCGTGCCCTCGCGCTGCTCCAGCTGCGCCAGGACCTGTCCCCTCCAGCGGATCGCGCCGCGCGCCAGCTCCAGCTCGGCCATGTCCGATGCGGCCAGCGCTTCGGCGCGTTCGCCCAGCAGCTTGGGCAAGCCCTTTTCGGCAGCGGCAAGCAGCATCCGGCGATCCTCGTGGCGTGCGGCCGGATCGACGCTGAACCGCAGTCCCTCGACCTGGCCGAGCGCCTCGCCCTCGATGGTCACGGCGCCATCCTCGCCAATTTCGATCGGCAAAATGCCGGCATCCTGGCCCAATGATTTCATCAGGATTGCGGTCCTCCGGTTTACGAATCGTTCGGTCAGCCGCGCATGCAACGCGTCGGACAATTTGGCTTCGACAGCGCGCGCACGCGCGGCCATCTCGTCTCGCGCCAGCACCCAGTCGGGTCGCTGGCAGATATAGGCCCAGCTGCGAATCGCAGCGATACGGCCCTGCAGCGTATCGATGTCTCCGGACATATTGTCGAGTTCGCTGATCCGCGCCGCGACGTAATCCGCGCCGATATAGCCGCGACCGAGATCCTGCCATAGCCGCGCGACGAACCGCGCATGCACATCGGGACCCCGCTGGCGGAAATCGGGCAGCGAGCAGGCCTCCCAGAACCGGCGCACCATGCCCGGTCCGCGAACCGCGGCGGCCGCCGGTTCGTCGGCGAGCCGCTTGAGCGTGGCCAGGTCGATCGCCTCGGGCGCAAGCCGCAGCACCGGGTCGTCGGGCGGCGTCTCGAGATCGGCGATCAGCGCAGCCAGCGAATCGAAGCGCGGTTCGGGATCGCGCCAGAAAAGATGAGTCAGCGGGGCGAAGCGATGCTCCTCGATCGCATAGACCTCTTCCTCGGTAAACTCGGGCGCCGCGCCATGCTTCGACATGCCCGACAGCGTGCCGAAAGTGCCGTCGCGCTGGTGCCGGCCCGCACGTCCGGCGATCTGCGCCATCTCGGCAGGCAGCAGACGGCGCATGCGGACGCCGTCGAACTTGGTCAGCCCGGCAAAGGCGACGTGATTGACATCGAGATTGAGCCCCATGCCGATCGCGTCGGTCGCGACGATGTAGTCGACCTCGCCGCTCTGGAAGAGCGCGACCTGCTTGTTGCGGGTTTCGGGACTGAGTGCTCCCATCACCACTGCCGCCCCGCCGCGAAACCGCCGCAGCATCTCGGCGACGGCGTAGACCTGGTCGGTGCTGAAGGCCACGATCGCGCTGCGCGGCGGCAGGCGCGAGAGCTTGCGCGGCCCGATATGCGTCAAGGTGGAAAACCGCGGCCGGTCCGATATCTCCGCTTCGGGGATCAGCTGGCGCACCAGCGGTTCGAGCGTGGCCGCGCCGAGCAGCATCGTTTCCTCACGGCCGCGGGTGTTCAGCAGCCGGTCGGTAAAGATATGGCCGCGCTCGCGATCGGCACCGATCTGCGCTTCGTCAAGCGCCACGAATGCCGCCCCGGCTCCGTCGCGCGGCATGGCTTCGGCGGTGCAGCACATATAGCGCGCATTCTTGGGTTCGATCCGTTCCTCGCCCGTGATCAGCGCGACGGCATCATCGCCCTTGATCGCCCGGACCCGGTCGTAGACCTCGCGCGCCAGCAGCCGCAGCGGAAAGCCCATGCAGCCGCTCGAATGCGCGACCATGCGCTCGATCGCGAGATGCGTCTTGCCGGTGTTCGTGGGCCCGAGGACCGCCTTGATCGCGCTGCGCTGCACGCGCCCTAGGTGGCAGTCCGCGCCGCAGCGCGCAACCACCCGGCCGGTGCTGTGCTCGGCTCGTCGCAAGCTCGACTCGCATGGCCGCAAGTTAAGGCTGCCTTTACTTTGTTTTGCCAAGCAAAGCGGGCAGACGCGCACCAATCAGGCCGTGCGCGCGCGGTAGCGCCGGATCTCCGGACGGAAGGGACACAGCACGTGTACAGGTCCCCAGCGGACACCGATGATGGACAGGCTTTGCCGGCATCCTCCGCGCAGGGCCCCCACGCGGCCGCGCTGGCGCATGACCAGATTCTGGCCGACGAACCGCGCGCCGCCACTTCGTGGACGACGGTGCGCGATCCCCTGTCCGTACGACTGGCCGGGCTGGACCTTGCGCCCGATCTCGGCAGCGATATCGGCAGCCGGCGCTGGGTGCGCGGGGTAGGGACGTTCGTTGGGCTGACCGCCGTCGCACTCGCCTTCTGGCCCAGCTTTGCCCCGCTCGAGGCGGCGCCATCGGCCCATGTCGACGATGCCGTGCGCGACGAATACCGCAGCCAGATGATCCTGCCGCTCGCGCTTGGTGCTGACAGCGGGCGGCGCATGGGCGCGACCACGCTGGCTGCTCCGCTCGCGGCGGCGCCCGAACGCCCCACGCTCGAACTGGTGACCACGCTCGCACGCGGCGACAGCCTCGAACGCATGCTACGGCGTGCCGGGGTGGGCCGCGACGACACTGCAAGAGTCGCCCAATTGGTGGGCGGCGCGGTCCCGCTTGAGGAAATCCAGCCGGGGACTACCTTTGGAATCACGCTGGGCCGCCGTACGGCACCGGGCGCGCCGCGCCCGCTCGAGGCGCTCGATTTCCGCGCCCGGTTCGACCTCGCGCTCGAAATCGGCCGCTTTACCGAGGGCGCCGATCTGGCGCTGACCAAGAAAGCCATCCGCGTCGACGAGACCCCGCTGCGGATCCGCGGCACGGTGGGCGACAGCCTCTATCGTTCGGCGCGCGCGGCCGGCGCCCCCGCCAGCGCGGTGCAATCCTATCTCAAGACGCTGGGTCAGTATGTGAATCTCGACCGCGATATCCGCGCGGGCGACACGTTCGATTTCATCGTCGCACACCGGCGCGCCGCGACCGGCGATCGGCAGGCGGGCCAGCTGCTCTATGCCGGGCTCGAGCGCGACGACACGCCGCGCGTCCAGCTGATGCGCTGGGGCGAGGACGGCGAATTCTACGAAGCCTCGGGCGTGGGCGAACAGCGCGGCGGGCTGATGGCACCGGTACCGGGGCGGACGACCTCGGCCTTCGGCATGCGCCGCCACCCGATCCTCGGCTATCGCCGGATGCATGCAGGGCTCGACTTCAAGGCACGGCACGGCACGCCGATCGTCGCGGTCACCGATGGCCGCGTCACCGGCGCGGGCCGCATGGGCGGCTGCGGCAATGCCGTGCGCCTGCGTCACGATGGCGGGATCGACACGCGCTATTGCCACATGAGCCGCATCGCGGTGAATCGCGGCCAGGCCGTGCGCCGCGGGCAGGTGATCGGCTATGTCGGTTCGACCGGCCTGTCGACCGGGCCGCACCTCCATTACGAAATGTATCGCGGCGGCCGCGCGATCGACCCGGCATCGGTGCAATATGTCACGCGCGCACAGCTGGCCGGCGCCGATCTGCGGCGCTTCAGGGAAGCGCTGGCGCGGATCAAGACGGTCGAACCCGGCGCCGCGCTTGCCGCGCTCGAACAGACTGCGGCCGAAGTCGCTGCGCAGGAACCGATCCGCGAGATCGACAAGCTCGGCCCGCCCAAGAAGGGCTGAGATTGCACCGCGCGTCCGCATGCGGCATTGCCGCGCGATGACCCAAGCAAGCTACCCCGCCACCCGCCTGCGCCGCACACGCGCCAACGGCTGGAGCCGCGCCATGCACCGCGAAACCGTGCTGACGCCCGCCGATCTGATCTGGCCGCTGTTCGTCACCGATGGTTCCGGGGTCGAGGAACCCGTTACCAGCCTGCCGGGCGTGTCGCGCTGGTCGGTCGACCACATCGCCAAACGCGCGAAGGAGGCGGTCGATCTGGGCATCCCCTGCATCGCGCTGTTTCCCAACACGCAGCCCGATCGCCGCAGCGACGACGGGGCCGAGGCGCTCAATCCCGACAATCTGATGTGCCGCGCGATCAAGGCGGTCCGCGATGCCTGCGGCAGCGATATCGGCATCCTCACCGATGTCGCGCTCGATCCCTATACCAGCCACGGCCAGGACGGGCTGCTCGACGAGGCCGGCTATGTCGTCAATGACGATACGGTGGCAGTGCTGGTCGATCAGGCGGTCACCCAGGCCGCCGCGGGCGCCGATATCATCGCCCCATCCGACATGATGGATGGCCGCGTGAAGGCGATCCGCATGGCGCTGGAAATGAACCAGCATCCCAACGTCCAAATCATGGCCTATGCAGCCAAATACGCCTCCGCCTTCTATGGTCCGTTTCGCGATGCGGTGGGTTCGGGCGGCCTGCTCAAGGGCGACAAGAAAAGCTACCAGATGGACCCTGCCAATGGCGACGAGGCGCTGCGCGAGATCGCTTTCGACATCGCCGAGGGCGCCGACAGCGTGATGGTCAAGCCGGGCCTCGCTTATCTCGACATCATCTGGCGCGCCAAACAGGAATTCGGCGTGCCCGTCTTCGCCTATCAGGTCAGCGGCGAATATGCGCTGATCGAGGTCGGCGCGGCCGCCGGGGTGGGCGACCGCGATGCGTTGCTGATGGAAAAGCTGCTGGCCTTCAAGCGTGCCGGGTGCAGCGGGGTGCTGACTTATCACGCGCCGCGCGCCGCCCAATTGCTCAATGGCTGAGTTTCGCCACGAGACCGACCGGTTGATCCTGCGCGATTGGCGTGAGGAAGACTGGCCGTTCTTCTGGGAGGGGACCAATACGCCCGGCGTAATGCGCTGGCTGGGCGGGGTTTGCGATGGCGCGAAGCGCGATGCGGCGCAGCAGCGTCTGCTTTCCTACGAACGCGAACATGGCCACACCTTCTGGTGCGTCGAGCGCCGCAGCGATGGCGCGATCCTCGGTTTCTGCGGTCTCAAGCGTTCGAATCAGTCGGGCGGCCCGCTCGGCATGATGGAAGTGGGCTGGCGGCTGCGCGAAGACGCCTGGGGCAGGGGCTATGCGAAAGAGGCTGCTACCGCCTCGCTCGATCTTGCCTTCGACCGGTTCGATGCGGAAGAGGTGATCGCCATGACGGTTCAGCGCAACACGGCCAGCTGGGGGTTGATGCAGCGGCTGGGAATGCGCCGCCGCGACGATCTCGATTTCGACAATGCGGAGTTCGACAAGGAGGACCCGGTCATCATCGTCTATTCGGTCGATCGCGCGTCCTGGACAGCCCATCGTGGCTGATATCATCGCCGAAACCGACCGGCTGATCCTGCGCACGATCGAGGAAAGCGACGCCGCCCGACAGGACCGCCTGCTCAACACGCCGGCGGTCATGGCGCGGCTCGGCGGGGTCAAGGAACTGCACGAAATCGAGGCGAAACACGCCAAGGCGATGGCGATGTACGCGCGCGAGGGCTTCAGCTTCCTGTTCATGATCGAAAAGGCGAGCGGCGAGATGGTCGGGCATTGCGGGATCAAGCGCGTCGACAACCCACTGGCGCCCAATGTCGGCGATCACGAGATCGGCTGGCTGGTGCGCGAGGATCGCTGGCGGCGCGGCTATGCCGAAGAGGCGATGCGCGCGGTGCTCGACTGGGCCTTCACACGCATCGCGGCGCCGCACGTCGTCGCGCTGACCAGCCACGCCAATGCCGGAAGCTGGAAACTGATGCAAAAGCTCGGCATGGTCCGCCGCGAAGATCTCGATTTCGCGGACCCGGCCTTCCCGGCCGAGGACAATCCGACGATCCAGTATTCGCTCACGCAAGAGCAATGGGAGAGCGCGAAGTGACTGCAAGCCGCCCCGGCGTAACCATCATCCCGATCCACGGCCACACGCCGCGTATCCACGACAGCGCCTTCATTGCGCCCGGTTGCACGATCATCGGCAATGTCGAGATCGGGGCCGACAGCTCGGTATGGTACAATTGCGTGCTGCGCGCCGACGTCAGCCGGATCGTCATCGGCGAGCGGTCGAACATCCAGGACGGCAGCGTGGTCCACTGCGATCCCGAGCGTCCCGGCGATCCCGATGGCGCACCCTGCCTCATCGGCGATGACGTCCTCGTCGGCCACATGGCGATGGTCCACGGCTGCCGGGTCGAGGACCGCGGTTTCGTGGGGCTCGGCGCGATCGCAATGAACAAGGCGGTAATCGGCTCCGACGCCATGCTGGCAGCGGGCGCCATGCTGACCGAAGGCAAGGTCATGGGCGCGCGCGAACTGTGGGGCGGCCGTCCCGCGCGCAAGATGCGCGATCTCGACGATGCCGCGATCGCGGGCATGCGGATGGGCGTGGCGCATTATGCCGAGAATGCCCGGCATCACGCCGCCGCGGTCGATGCCGCGACCCAGCGCTGACCTGCCCGACCGCGCCGCTCTGGCATCGCGGATCAGCGCGGGCGAGATATCGCTGCGCGTCACGCCCGGCGCGCGCAGCGAATCGATCAGGCTCGAAAGCGATCACGTCGCCGTGAAAGTCCGGGCCCGGCCCGAAAACGGCGCGGCGAATGCAGCGACGGAGAAACTGGTGGCGCGGGCGCTTGGGGTCGCGACGTCACGCTGTCGGATTGTGCGCGGCGCAACTTCGCGCGCAAAGGTTCTGTCGGTCAGTCCCTGATCAGCGCGCGTAGGGCATCGATCCGGTCGGCTTCGTGCGGCGGCTTGTCCCAGCGGATTCGGTGAATGCGAGGAAAGCGCATCGCGAGCCCCGATTTGTGGCGCTTGCTGGCATGGACGCTGTCGAACGCTACCTCGAACACCAGCTTGCGCTCGGTCTCGCGCACCGGGCCGAAGCGGTTGACCGTGTGCTGCCGCACATGCCGGTCGATCTTTTTCAGTTCCTCGTCGGTAAACCCCGAATAGGCCTTGCCCACCGGCAGCAGGTCGGCCCCCTGGTCCGGATTACCGTCCCAGCAACCGAAGGTGTAGTCGGAAAAGAAGCTCGAACGCTTGCCGCTGCCGCGCTGGGCATACATCAGCACGCAATCGACCAGCAGCGGATCGCGTTTCCACTTGTACCAATAGCCGACCCGCCGCCCGGCGATATAGGGGCTGTCCTTGCGTTTTAGCATCAGCCCTTCGATCGCGTCGTCGCGGCTGCCTTCGCGGATTTGCGCGAGATGGTCGAAATCGCGTGCTTCCACCACCCGGCTGATATCGAAATGGTTGTCGGGCAGCCGCCCCATCAGCTTTTCGAGCGTGGTGCGGCGATCGGTCCAGGGCCGTTCGCGCTGGTCCTCGCCATCGAGCAGCAGCACGTCGTACAGCCTGACGAAGGCGGGAAATTCGCGCAGCATCTTCTTGCTGACAGTCTTGCGCCCGAGCCGCTGCTGCAGCGCGTTGAAGCTGGCGGCGCCGCCTTCCTCGCCGCCCTGCGTCGATCCGCGCACCAGCAATTCGCCGTCGAGCACTGCGGGGAACGGCAGCACGTCGAGCAATTCGGGAAAAGTCGAGGAAATGTCGTCGCCCGAGCGGGAGTAGATGCGCGTTTCCCCGCCCGCGTGGACGATCTGGACGCGGATACCGTCCCATTTCCATTCGGCCGCGTAATCGCCCAGGTCGACCACGGTCTCTTCCAGCGGATGCGCCAGCATGAACGGGCGGAAGGTCGGCAGATTGTCGATGTCGGGCGGCGGCTGGCCCTTTGCTGCCCAGTCGAACAGCGCGGTATAGGGCGGCTCCAAGCCGTGCCAGTATTCCTCCACCTCGTCGACCGACACGGCGAAGGCCTGCGCGAAGGCCGTCTTGGCGAGGCGGCTGGATACGCCGATCCGCATGCCGCCGGTGGCCAGCTTGAGCAGCGCATAGCGGCCTGCGGCGTCGAGCCGGTCGAGCAGGCGCGGCAGTTCGGCCACCACGCTCTTGCGGTTCATCGCCGACAGCAGGTCCACGCTCTCGCTGACCGAAGGCGGATCGGGTTCGCGATCGGGCGAGGGCCACAGCAGGCTGGCGGTTTCGGCGGTATCGCCCACGAAATCGCGGCTGAGCGTCCACAGGACCGGATCGACCCGGTCCTTGAGCAGATTGCGGATGGTCGAGCTCTTGACCGCGGGAAAGTCGAGCCCGTCGGCCAGCGCGGCGAGCGCCCAGCCGCGATCGGGATCGGGCGTCGCGCGCAGATATTCGGCGATCAGCCGCAGCTTCTCGTTGCGGCTGCGCGTATAGACCAGCGCGTCGATCAGGGCGGCGAACTCTTCCATGCTATGTCCGGGGGCGGGCGATGGAGGCGGGAAGCAAATCAGTCATCCTCGTCCTCATAGCCGACCAGCGCGAGCGCCCGGGCACGGCGCTGGTGCAGCTGGCACCAGCGCAGCAGCGCATCCTCGCGGCCGTGCGTGATCCAGTTTTCCTGCGCGTCGACTTCCTCGATCGTGCGCGTCAGTTCGCCCCAGTCGGCGTGGTCGGAAATGACCAGCGGCAGTTCGACATTGCGCTGCCGTGCGCGCTGGCGCACGCGCATCCACCCGCTCGCCATGGCGGTGATCGGTTCGGGGAGCCGGCGGCTCCAGCGGTCGTTGAGCGCCGAGGGCGGGCAGACCACGACATGCCCGCGCATGTCCTCCTTGCTGTGATCGGCCACCAGCCGCAATTCACCCAGATCGACCCCGTGTTCCTCGTACAGGCGGCACATCTTCTCCATCGCCCCGTGCAGATAGATCGGCTGGCGGTACCCCGCGGCGCGCAGTTCGGCGATCACGCGCTGCGCCTTGCCCAGCGCATAGGCGCCCACCAGCACGCAGCGGTCGGGATGCGCGGCCAGCCGGTCGAGCAGCTTGGCCATCTCCTCGGCGATCGGCGGGTGGCAGAACACCGGCAGGCCGAAGGTCGCTTCGGTGATGAAGATATCGCACGGGGTAACTTCGAATGCGGGGCAGGTGGGGTCGGCGCGGCGCTTGTAATCGCCGGTCACGATTACCCGCTCGCCCGCATGTTCGAGCAGGATCTGCGCGCTGCCGAGCACGTGGCCGGCGGGGATATAGGTCGCATCAACGCCGCCCGGCAGGCGGATCGTTTCGCCGTACTCGACCGGCACCGCTTGATGCGGGATCTCGCCGGCGTCGTCCTCGGCCCCGGTGCGATAGCGCAATTCCATGATCGCCAGCGTCTCGGGCGTGGCGACCGTCTGGCCATGCCCGCCGCGCGCATGGTCGGCATGGCCATGCGTCACCAGCGCCTTGTCCACGGCCCGGCTGGGATCGACCCAGCAATCGGCGGGGACGACATGGATGCCCCACGGCTCGGGCTTGATCCAGGAGAAGGGGGCAGCACTCATCTCCGACTCAAACGAAAAGGGCGCCGACCGTTCCCGGTGGCGCCCTTTCATGTGATGCGAAATGCCGCGTCAGCTGTTGCCGCCGTTTTCCTCGCTGGCATCGGCTTCGGGCTTCTTGTTGCCCGCCGCCTTCTTTTTCGCGGCCGGTTTGCGCTTGGTACGGGGCGGGGCGGGGGTGAGTTCGAAGGCCGGTTTGCCGTCCTTCATCGTCACCGAAACTTCGCCGCCGTCGGCCAGCTTGCCGAACAACAGTTCCTCGGCCAGCGGTTGCTTGATCCGATCCTGGATCAAGCGGCCCATCGGGCGCGCGCCGAACAGGCGGTCGTAGCCCTTGTCGGCCAGCCATGCGCGGGCTTCCTTGTCGAACTGGATGTCGACATTCTGTTCGGCCAGCTGCAGTTCGAGCTGGAGGATGAACTTGTCGACCACGCGCGCGACGGTGTCCTTGCCGAGATAGCCGAACGGCACGATCGCATCGAGCCGGTTGCGGAATTCGGGCGTGAACATCCGCTTGACTGCTTCCTCGCTCGCATCTTCCTTGGACACGTCACCGAAACCGATGCCCTGGCTTGCCATGTCGGCCGCGCCGGCATTGGTGGTCATGATCAGCACGACATTGCGGAAATCGACCGTCTTGCCGTGATGGTCGGTCAACCGGCCGTTATCCATCACCTGCAGCAGGATGTTGAACAGGTCGGGATGCGCCTTCTCGATCTCGTCGAGCAGCAGCACGCTGTGCGGATTCTGGTCGACCGCATCGGTCAGCAGGCCGCCCTGGTCGTAACCGACATAGCCCGGGGGCGCGCCGATCAGCCGGCTGACGCTGTGGCGTTCCATGTATTCGGACATGTCGAAACGCTTGAGTTCGATCCCCATGATGCTGGCGAGCTGACGCGCGACTTCGGTCTTGCCGACCCCGGTCGGGCCACTGAACAGGAAACTGCCGATCGGCTTGTCCGGATCGCGCAGGCCCGCGCGGCTGAGCTTCATCGCAGTCGCCAGCTTCTTGACGGCCGCATCCTGCCCGAAGACCACGTGCTTGAGATCGCGTTCGAGGTTCTCGAGCGCCTTCTTGTCGTCCTTGCTTACCGATTTGGGCGGGATCCGCGCCATCGTCGCAATCACCGCCTCGATCTCGCGCGCAGTGATCTTCTTCTTGCGGCGGCTGGGTGGGACCAGCATCTGCATCGCCCCGACTTCGTCGATCACGTCGATCGCCTTGTCGGGCAGCTTGCGGTCGTTGATGTAGCGGGCCGACAGCTCGACCGCGGTCTTCAGCGCATCGGCGGTATAGGTAACCTTGTGATGGTCCTGGAAGGCGGTCTTCAACCCCTTGAGGATCTTTACAGTGTCCTCGATGGTGGGTTCGTTCACATCGATTTTCTGGAACCGCCGCAACAGCGCGCGATCCTTCTCGAAGTGGTTGCGGAATTCCTTGTAAGTGGTCGAACCGATGCAGCGGATGGCGCCGCTCGACAGCGCGGGCTTAAGGAGGTTGGACGCATCCATCGCTCCGCCGCTGGTCGCCCCGGCACCGATCACCGTGTGGATTTCGTCGATGAACAGGATCGCTTCGGGCATGCCTTCGAGTTCGGTGACCACCTGCTTGAGCCGTTCCTCGAAATCGCCGCGATAGCGCGTGCCGGCCAGCAGCGCGCCCATGTCGAGCGAATAGATCACTGCTTCCTGCAGCACTTCGGGCACGTCGCCCTCGACGATCTTGCGCGCCAGCCCTTCGGCAATGGCGGTCTTTCCGACGCCGGGATCACCCACGTAGAGCGGGTTGTTCTTGCTGCGGCGGCACAGGATCTGGACCGTGCGATCGACTTCGGGCCCGCGGCCGATCAGCGGATCGATGCGTCCGTCCTCGGCCTTCTTGTTCAGATTGACCGTGAACTGGTCCAGCGCGGTTTCCTTCTTGCCCTTGTCGCCCGCCTTGTCGTCACCCTGCGCCTCGCCGCTTTCGGCGCCTTCGGGCGACCGGCTTTCGACCGGCTTGCCGCCCTTGCCGATACCGTGGCTGATGAAGCTGACAGCGTCGAGGCGGCTCATGTCCTGCTGCTGCAGGAAATAGACCGCGTAGCTGTCACGCTCGGAAAACAGCGCAACCAGCACGTTCGCGCCGGTCACCGTGTCCTTGCCCGACGACTGGACGTGGAGGATGGCGCGCTGGATCACGCGCTGGAACCCTGCAGTCGGCTGCGGATCGGCGCTCTCGTCCGACTGCAGCGACTGGTATTCCTGTTCGAGATATTGCTTCACCACCGCGGTAAGCTCGGCCAGGTCGACGCCGCAGGCCGCCATGACCTGCGCCGCATCCTCGTCGTCGATCAACGACAGCAGCAGGTGCTCGAGCGTGGCATATTCGTGCCGGCGCTCGCCCGCGTCGGTGAGCGCGGCGTGAAGGGTCTTCTCGAGATTGGCGGCGAAGCTGGGCATTCAGATATCTTTCTCGTGGGACTTGCGCGAAGCGGACATTAGACAGCCTATGCGGCGAAAGTTAGCCAAAGCTGTATGCGGGCGTGATATGGGTACGGAACCCGGCTTTTTCAGCCCCGGCACCGGCAACTATTCCTTCGCCCCGAACAACGCTTCGGCCGCGTCGCGATGCGCGGCTGCGGCCTGCCGGTGTTTCTCGACCCGGGCGATCTCCGCTTCGAGCAGGGCGATGCGGGCGGCGAGCTCGCTTTGCGAATAGGGGGCCAGGTCCTCGCCGGCCAACTGGCTGGCGGCGTCGCCTCGCGGGCGTGGACTCGCGTCATCTTCCATTGACAGCAATGTCGCAATTCTGGGTGGTTGCTGTCAACGGTAACGCGAGGTATTGCGCGGCGGGCGTGCCGGGGGAAAGCGCGCAGCAACCGATCTAGAGGGGGTCCGCGAGTGGCAGCCAATTTGCCCGAGACGATGACGGCGATGGGATTCGACGAGGCCGGGGGGCCCGAAGTGCTCCGTCCGGAAACGCTGCCCGTGCCGGTGCCCGGCGCCAACCAGATCCTGATCCGGGTCGCCTATGCCGGGGTCAACCGCCCCGACGTTATCCAGCGGCAAGGCTTCTATCCACCGCCGCCGGGCGCCTCGCCGATTCCCGGGCTCGAAGTGTCGGGTACGGTGGTGGCAACCGGCCCCGGTGTCGGACCCGAGGTGCAGGGTCGCCGCGTCTGCGCGCTGGTGTCCGGCGGCGGCTATGCCGAATATTGCCTGGCGCATGTCGCACACAGCCTGCGCCTGCCCGACGAGATGGCGTTCGATACGGCGGCGGCCATTCCCGAAACGCTGTTCACCGTGTGGCACAATGTGTTCGAGCGCGGCTGGGCCAGCGACGGCGAAACGCTGCTGGTGCATGGCGGGACCAGCGGCATCGGGACCATGGCGATCCAGCTCGCCAAGGCCTTCGAGATGAAGGTGATCTCGACCGCGGGCAGCGACGATAAGTGCGCGGCCATCCGCGAACTCGGCGCCGATCTGGCGATCAATTACAAGACTCAAGACTTCGTCGCGGAGGTCAAGCGCTTCACCGATGGCGAAGGCGTCGATGTCGTACTCGACATGGTCTCGGGCGATTATGTTGCACGCAACATGGAATGCCTCGCCGAAGATGGCCGTCACGTCACGATTGCCGTGCTTGGCGGGCTGAAGGCGGAAATCAACATGGCCACCGTGATGCGCAAGCGGCTGTCGCTGACCGGATCGACGCTGCGGCCGCGGTCGGACGAATTCAAGGCGCTGATCGCCGACGAGATCTATCATCACGCCTGGCCGCTGTTCGAAGAACGGGCGGTCGCCCCGGTGATGGACCAGACCTTCCCGCTTGCCGAAGCCGGCGCGGCGCATGCGCGGATGGAAGAAGGCGCGCATATCGGCAAGATCGTGCTCGAGGTGTTCGGCGACTGAGGCGGGTTGCTACCTGACCGACCGGGCGGAGACCCTTTGACGCTTGCCGTAAGGCCCCGGACGACTCGGGATTGTCGCACTGTCGCCTATCGGTAACTCCACTGTGAATCGCCCGTAACAAACATGTGCCAGGACTAGGGCCGTAACCCATCAGGGGGTCCGGCCCATGAACGATCTGCCCAATCATTTCGACGCCGCGCACAAGGTTGCGAATTTCCCTTCGATCAAGCCCCGCGTACCCGAACGCAGGCTCGAAGAGCGACGCACCTATCGCACGATCTGGATCAGCGACGTGCATCTCGGCACCAAGGGATGCAATCACGAACTGCTGATCGACTTCCTCGACCATACCGACAGCGACACCATGTATCTGGTCGGCGACATCATCGACGGCTGGCGGCTGAAGAAGAAGGTCTACTGGCCGCCCGAACACAGCGATATTGTCTGGCGCATCCTCAAGCGTGCCAAGCGCGGCACGCGGATCATCTATATCCCGGGCAATCACGACGAGATGGTCCGCCCGTTCAGCGGCATGAATTTCGGCGGGGTCGAAATCATGCGCGCCGCGTTCCACGACACCGCCGACGGGCGCCGGCTGATGGTCCTGCATGGCGACGAATTCGACACCATCATGCTAGCGCACCGCTGGCTCGCCTTCGTCGGCGACGCGCTCTACCACGTGATGATGAAGCTCAACAATTGGGTGGCCGCCGCGCGCAAGCGGCTGGGCCTGCCCTATTGGTCGATCTCGAAAGCGGCAAAGAACAAGGTCAAGAACGCGGTCGAGTTCATCTCGAAATACGAGGAAGTGGTCGCCCGCGCGGCGGCGGAGCGCGGCGTCGACGGCGTGGTCTGCGGTCATATCCACACCGCCGAGTTCCGCAGTTTCGAATATGGCGGCAAGCGCGTCGAATATTGGAACGACGGCGATTGGGTCGAAGGGTGCAATGCGCTGGTCGAACATGCCGACGGCCGCATGGAAATTCTCCACTGGCCCGACGAAGTCGCGCGGCGCAACCGCTGCGAAAGTGACGTCACGCCGTCAGTGCCGGAGGCCGCGTGACCGCGCAACTCGCTGCCGCCGGCACTCGTGCGGCCTGCCCGGCTGCCGCGCCGCAGCGCATCGCGATCGTCACCGATGCCTGGCTGCCGCAGATGAACGGCGTGGTGCGCACGCTCACCACGACCTGCGACCATTTGCGCGCACAGGGGCACGAGGTGCTGGTGATCTCGCCCGACCAGTTCAGCAGCGTGGCCTGCCCGACCTATCCCGAAATCCGGCTGGCGCTGGCATTGCCGGGCGTGGTCGGCGAAAGACTGCGCACCTTTGCCCCCGAAGCGATCCATATCGCCACCGAGGGGCCACTGGGCATGGCCGCACGCGGCTATTGCACGCGCCGGGGCATCCGCTTCACCACCGCCTATCACACGCAATTCCCGGATTACCTCGCCAGCCGGACGCACCTGCCCGCGCAGTGGTTCTGGCGGTATATCGAGTGGTTCCATCGCCCCGCGCGGCGCGTGCTGGTCGCGACCGAGAGCATCAGCGCGGAATTGCGCGCGCACGGCCTGCCGCAGCTGCATCGCTGGAGCCGCGGCGTCGATCTGGCCTGTTTCACGCCCGATGCGCCGCCGCCACCCGAATTCGCCGACCTGCCGCGCCCGATCCAGCTCTATGTCGGCCGGGTGGCGGTGGAAAAGAACATCGGCGCCTTCCTCGCCAATGGCTATCCCGGCAGCAAGGTCGTGGTGGGGGACGGCCCGGCGCTCGAAACGCTCAGGGCGGATCATCCCGAGGTGCACTTCCTCGGTCGCCGCACGGGACGCGGCCTTGCCGGATGCTACGCCGGAGCGGATGTCTTCGTCTTTCCCAGCAGGACCGACACCTTCGGCCTGGTGATGATCGAAGCGCTGGCCTGCGGCACGCCCGTCGCCGCCTTTCCCGTTCCGGGACCGCGCGATATCGTCACCGAACAGGTCGGTGCGCTGAGCGAAAACCTCGACCGCGCGATCGCCGCGGCGCTGTTCTGCGACCGCAAGAGCTGCGCCGATTATGGCGCGGGCTTCAGCTGGAGTGCGGCGACGGGCCAGTTCCTCGCCGGGCTGGCTGCACTCGAGCCGGAGGCATTGCCGAGCGCCTGAGGCTTTCGCTTGTACAATCGGGCACTCTCGCCTAGATGGGCAGGATAACGGCCGTCCCGCGAGGGGCGGCCCTTCTATTTTCGCAAGACGAGAAAAGGCATTTCCATGGCCGACCAACCCAAACCGCTGATGCCGCATGCGACCGCCACCTGGCTGGTCGACAACACCGGTCTGTCGTTCGAACAGATCGCGGAATTCTGCGGCCTCCATATCCTCGAAGTGCAGGCGATGGCGGACGATCTGGCGGGCAGCAAGTATACGGGCCGCGACCCGGTGCATGCTGGCGAACTGACGCAGGAAGAGATCGAAAAGGGTCAGGCCGATGCGGAGTATCGCCTCAAGATGCAGCGTGCGCCGGTGGCGGTCAGCCGGACCAAGGGCCCGCGCTACACCCCCGTATCGAAGCGGCAGGACAAGCCCGACGGCATCGCCTGGATCCTGCGCAACCACCCGGAAATTTCCGATGCGCAGATCGGCAAGCTGATCGGCACCACGCGCAACACGATCGGCGCGATCCGCGAACGCAGCCACTGGAACATCCAGAACATCCAGCCCAAGGACCCGGTTACGCTGGGCCTGTGCTCGCAGCGCGAACTTGACGCCGTGGTGGCCAAGGCGGCCAAGAACCTGCCGGTCGACGATGAAGAAGCCGCGCCGGTGGTGGCCAGCGGCAGCAGCGATCGCGAGAAGCTGATCGAGGAACTGCACGCTGAACGCGAAGCCAACGTCAAGGCCGCTGCCGAAGCCGCGCAGGAAGCCGAAGCCGCGGCGTGGCTCGAAGCCAAGCGGACGAGCGAAGACGGCGGAGAGCCGGGCGATACCGGCCCCGCCTGACGCATCGGGGAAAAGCATTCGAAGGCGGGGAAAGCGTTGGCTTTTCCCGCCTTTTTACTTGCGTTTGAGACGCAATACTCCATGCTATTGACATGGATGTAAGCAAGCTACCGAACCATCATCCGGTGCCGTGGAACACCACGTTCGAACCGCTGGCGCTGCCCGCCATGTTCGCGCGGACGGTGCAGGCCCGCCCCGATGCGCCTTTGCTGTATTTTCTCGGCCGCACCTTCACCTATGGCGAACTGTTCCGCGATGCGCAGGCCTTCGCTCATGCGCTCAAGCGGCGCGGGATCGCGCCGGGCGACCGGGTCGGGCTCTTCCTGCCCAACGTCCCGAGCTATGTCGTCGCCTATTACGGGGCGATGATGGCGGGCGCGGTGGTGGTGAATTTCTCGCCGCTCTATTCGGTCGAGGAACTCGAGCAGCAGGTGGCCGATTCGGGCACCCGCCTGCTGGTCACCGTCGATGTCCCCGAGCTCTACGCCACTGCGCAGAAGGTGCTGCAGGGTTCGGCGCTCAAGACGCTGGTCGTCAGCTCGCTGGCGCAGATGCTGCCGTTTGCCAAAGGGCTCGCCATGCGCGTGTTCGCGCGCAGCAAGATCGCGCGCGTCAACTATGGCGAATCGGTCCTCCGCTGGGACGAATTCCTCGAGGGCGGGCGAAAGCACGGGGGCAAGCTGCCCGAGATCGACCCGCAGGCGCTGGCCTTGCTGCAATATACCGGCGGGACGACGGGGACGCCGAAGGGCGCGATGCTCACGCATGCCAATCTGTCGATCAACGCGCAGCAGGTTGCCGGGCTCAATCCCTATGGCGACCCTTCGCACGAGGTCTTCATGGGCGCGTTGCCGTTCTTCCATGTCTTTGCCAACACGGCACTGCTCAACCACGCGGTGGTGACAGGGGCGGCGATAGCCATGGTCCCGCGGTTCGATGCCAAACAGGTCCTCCAGACGATCGAAAAGCACGGGGCGACCGGATTTCCGGGCGTGCCGACGATGTTTCAGGCGCTGCTCGACCATCCCGACCTGGACAAGACCGATGTGTCGAGCCTGCGAGTATGCATCTCGGGCGGCGCACCGCTCCCGGCGCCCCTGCGCGAGAAGTTCGAAGCCAGGACCGGCGTACGGCTGGTTGAAGGCTACGGGCTTACCGAAAGTTCGGGTGTGATATCGACCAATCCCTACGAAGGCACACGCAAGCCGGGGACTATCGGTCAGGTTGTCATGCAGACCGAAGTGCTGCTGCTCGACAAGGAAGATCCCAGCGTCCTCGCGGCGGAAGGCGAGCCGGGCGAGCTCGCACTCCATGGTCCGCAGATCATGCAAGGCTATTGGAACCGGCCCGATGCAGCGAAGGACGTGTTCGTCGAGCATCAGGGCAAGACCTGGCTGCGCACCGGCGACGTCGCCACGCTCGACAGCGACGGCTTTCTCGAAATCGTCGATCGGATCAAGGACATGATCGCGGTGGGCGGGTTCAAGGTCTTTCCCAGCCAGGTCGAGGACGTGCTGGTCGAACACGAGGCGATCAAGGAGGCTCTGGTTATCGGCCGCCCGGACGAGTATCGGGGCGAAGTGCCGGTAGCTTATGTCACGCTGGAGGCAGAAGGGCAGGCAACCGCGGAAGAGCTTCGCGGCTGGCTCAACGCGCGCATCGGCAAGCATGAA
>MDTG01141779.1_pt1 | contig 20359 bp, 11 predicted proteins | sample 811421 | NCBI WGS metagenome assembly MDTG01 (sample SAMN05326645, study PRJNA326480) | marine metagenome | isolation source: seawater | place: Pacific Ocean: South East | collected 2011
CTCAGTGATCAAGGAACGTGGATTTTCTATCCTAAAAGTGTGGAATGTTATGTTTCATCAGATGGAAAAAACTTTAAGCGAATCGGAGTTGAAAATTTTGAAATTAAACGATTTGATAAGCCACAAATTAAATCAATCACATTTGATCCTCCAAAATCCTCTTGGCAATACGTAAAAATTATTGCCAAAAAAATTGGTCCAGTACCAGAATGGCATATAGGCAGCCAACACGATGGTAAAGGATGGATATTTATTGACGAAATTCAAATCAATCATGAGTAGATGTAAATTTAAGATTTTAAATAATTTAGTAATATTTTCAATACTGATTTCTGTGAACATAAGTTCTTCACAAGAGTCATCAAGCCTACTTAAGTTGCCAAGTTTGTTTTCTGATAATATGGTATTACAGAGGAATTCAGAAGTTCATATTTGGGGCCATTCAGCAGCAAAATCTGAAGTAGAAATTACTGTTCCATGGGGGAAGTATGTTAACACCTCTAATTATAATGGTGAATGGGAGGTTATTGTTCCAACCCAGGAGCAAAAAGACCCCTTTGTTATGGAGATATGCGCAAATGAAAATTGTATCACAATACAAAATGTTGTTCTTGGAGAAGTTTGGTTAGCATCAGGTCAAAGTAATATGAGTATGCCATTGCAGGGGTGGCTGCCTGAAGACCCAATTGAAAACTCTTCCGCCGAAATTTTATCTTCTGATCAGTATCCGCTTCGTTTTTTTAAAACTAAACAAGCTGTTGGGCATAAACCAAAAACAATTGTTGACGGAGATTGGAAAATAAGTGATTCGACAAACTCCCCAAATTTTAGTGCTACAGCCTATTTTTTTGCAAAAAATTTGTACGAGGAGCTCAAAGTTCCAATAGGAATTATTAACAGCAGTTGGGGTGGTACCCCGGTTCAGTCATGGGCCAATCAAAATGCATTACAAAATATACCTGCATACAAAGAAGCGCTTAAAAGTATTGAAAATATGGATAATAAGTTAGTTGAATACAAAAACTGGCTTATCCCACTAGACTCTTACCCCGACACAACAAAAGACTACATTTTTGATGAATGGAGTAAATTAGATTATAATGATTCACACCTTGGCCTTGAGAAGTTTGATGATACTCAGTGGAAAGATCTAATAATTCCAGGTAATTACGCAGATGTTTTTACCAACTCAGATGTAAATGACTTCGACGGAATTGTTTGGATAAGAAAATCGTTTACTATTGATCAGCTGAGCGAAAATTATAAGTTTAATCTTGGTTTAGTAGATGATATGGACTTTACATATATCAACGGTGAATTCATTGGGGCTACAGTTGGAGCTAATAGCTTCAAAGAAAAACAATACCCCATTCCTAATGGATTATTGAAAGAGGGTGAAAACACAATAGCAATTCGCTTAATTGACACCATGGGTGATGCAAGAATATATTCACCATTAACTATCACCAGTAATCAAAAAGAGATTTCATTAGAAGGAAATTGGAAAGCATTACCTACTGCAGAATTCTTTGAAAACAATTTCTATAGATTAAATGCAGAATATATGAGCTTAAACCCCCGCCCAAATTTTGTTAAGCTCTCCGCATGGACACCAACATCACTTTACAATGCTATGATTCACCCATTAATTCCCTACACGATTAAAGGTGCTATATGGTATCAAGGGGAGTCTAATGTTGGCTTTGAGGATGAATATAAAGCCGTCTTTAACAATATGATTGAAGGGTGGCGGTCTAAGTGGGCTTCTAATTTTCCGTTTTATTTTGTGCAGATTGCACCATTCAATTATAATAATGGTTTATCACCTGCTTTGAGAGACGCTCAGCGCCAAGTGACTACATTAGCTAATACAGGAATGGTAGTCACTCTTGACATTGGAAATCCAGAAAATATACATCCATCTAAAAAAAATGAAGTCGGAAAGCGCCTATCTAATTTGGCACTTGCAAAAACATACGGATTTCAAAATAAACATACTGCGTCATATCCCATTGGAGCCAAAATAGAAAATAATAAAGTAATCGTTACTTTCGATTGTAAAGATGGAGAAGGATTAAAGGTTAAATCTCTTCACGAAAATCAGATTGAAATTTCCGATGATAATATTCATTTTTTCAATGCAAATGCAGAAGCCAAAGGATGTACAGTAGAGTTGTTTTCAGAAAAAGTTAAGCATCCAAAATATGTTCGCCATGCTTGGAGCGATACTGGTACAGGTGCTGTACTTAATTCTAACGGGATTCCAGTTTCAACCTTTTTAATTGAAATCGATTATTAAAGTTTAAAATTATATTTCTTTTGATATTTTAAGTATATTTATAATAGTTGATTTTCAAATAGGATATAGGCTTTCGCGCCAGTGTAATTAATTATTAATTCAAGCTAATTTTATAGATTTTGCTTGTGAATAAATCCCTTTACTTTTACAATTATGTTGGTTGAAATTTGCGCAAATTCTTTCCGTTCTGCTTATAATGCTCAAAAAGCTGGAGCTAGCCGAATCGAACTCTGCTCGGAGCTTGCCGTTGGCGGCATAACTCCCTCTTACGGACTCATAAATCATGTTCTCAACAACCTAAGTATACAGACTCATGTTTTAATTCGCCCAAGAAGTGGTGATTTTTGCTACTCTAATGATGATTTTGAAATCATTAAACAAGACATCGAACAGTGTAAGTCTTTAGGAGCACAAGGGGTTATTTCTGGGATTCTCAATCCAGACATGAGTATAGATGTTAATAGAACAATGGCGCTATTAAATCTTGCCCGTCCAATGCGTTTTACTTTCCACAGAGCCTTTGATTCAGTTCCTAATCCAATAAAAGCACTAAAGCAACTTGAAGAAATTGGAGTGAGTCGTATTTTGACATCAGGCCAAAAACCCTCTGCATTAGAGGGATTGTCTATGCTTATTAAACTTCAAAATAATTTTAAAGGAACGATAATTCCTGCTGCCGGAATAAATAGTGCAAATATTACTCAATTCAATAAGCAATATTTCAAAGAGATTCATTTTTCAGCCAGCATTCAGGAAAAAAGACAATCGACGGATTTCTTTCCGTTAAATTCATCCAAACACTTCGATGAATCCCATCACACTTTTACAGATCAAGAAAAGGTTCAACACATGATATCATTACTCCATGCATAAAATACACATTATAATTATTTCTATTTTAACGTTTCTGACGGCTTGCCATCCTGAAAAAGAACTTCCAATTATTACAGCTTTAGATTCTAATTGGTCATTTCGAACTATTAATTCTAAAACTTCACACCCAGCAACTGTCCCAGGAAATATCTATTCCGACTTAATTGACAATAGTATAATTGAAGATCCCTTTATTGGAGACAACGAATTCAAACTACAATGGGTGTCTGATTCTACTTGGATATATCAAACACGTTTCGATGTTTCTTCGACAATCCTCAATAAAGAAAATATCGATCTTAATTTTGAAGGTCTTGACACCTATGCTCAAGTTTACTTAAACGACAGTCTTATCCTCTCATCAAAAAATGCGTTTCGAAATTATAAAGTTCCAGTTAAAGACTTTGTATTATTAAATAATTCATTATCAATAAAATTCACACCTACTCATATAAAAGAGGAAATAGAAAAAAATAAATTGGGATATACCCTTCCAGAGGGGAGACGAATATTTACGCGAAAAGCACAGTTTCAATACGGCTGGGACTGGGGGCCTTCGTTGAATACAATTGGAATTTGGAAAGGCGTCTCTTTAAATGCTTGGAACGATGCAAAAATTGAGCATGTTTATTTGAAGAAGAAATCATATACAAAAGACCAGGCAAAAATCACAGCTAAAATCACTCTTAGTGATCCGCCAAAAGAACCCACATTAATAGTTTTATCTATTGCGGGAAAAGACTTTTCTTTACCAATTCAAGCGGGGAATGAAAAAAAGGAATTTGATGTTCCTTTAACAATCGATAATCCAAAGTTTTGGTGGCCGCACAATCTTGGTGAACCATACTTATACGAAGTTGATATTAAGCTCAGAAAAGGCGCTGTTGTTACAGATAATTTAAAAGTAAATCATGGCGTACGTAATGTCTCACTTATTTCTGATGATGATCAATATGGTCAATCTTTTTATTTTATGATCAATGGCATTCCAGTTTATATGAAAGGGGCCAACTATATCCCGCAACACAGCTTGCAAAATCGTGTAACAAACGCCCACTATGAAAATTTACTTCAAGATGTAGTTGATGCCAATATGAACATGCTGCGTGTTTGGGGTGGTGGCATTTATGAAAATAATATATTCTACGATTTATGCGATAGAAAAGGAATACTTGTTTGGCAAGATTTTATGTATGCTTGTGCTATGTATCCTGGTGATGAACCGTTTTTGAGAAATGCAGAGAAGGAAGCAGAGGATCAATTATTAAGGTTACGAAATCATCCCAGTATAGTTTTGTTTTGTGGTAATAATGAAAATTCTGAGGGGTGGCATCGTTGGGGTTGGCAAAATGGGAAAACAAAGGCTCAAAAAGATAAAATATGGGCGGACTATTTAAAACTATTTGACAGTATTTTACCAAACCAAGTTGCAAAATACACCGATGTAGATTATTGGGAAAGTTCTCCTAAATATGGTCGTGGGAATCCAAAATATCAGTTAGAAGGTGATGCTCACGATTGGTGGGTTTGGCACGATGCATATCCATTTGAGCACTTTGAAGATTTTGTTCCCCGTTTTATGAGCGAATTTGGATTTCAATCTTTTCCTAGTGCAGATGTGATGAAATTTATCAACCAATCGGATGACATTCAAATTGATACAAAAGCGATTAGATCTCACCAAAAGCATCATAGGGGCTTTGAGTTGATCGACTTATACATGGGAAGAGATTACTTAATCCCAGACAATGATGAGGATTATATCTTTCTGAGTCAATTGGTTCAAGCGCGTGGTATGCGTATAGGTATTGAAGCCCACAGAAGAGCAAAACCCTACAACATGGGTACGTTGTACTGGCAGCTAAATGATTGCTGGCCTGGGATCTCTTGGTCTAGCATAGATCATTTTGGCAATTGGAAAGCCTTACATTATGAGGCGAAAGATGCTTTTGAAGATGTATTGATTTCATTTGAACGTCATAATGATCGTGTGGATGTTTATATTGTTAACGACCTAATTACAAGTCTTGATGAATCTTTAGAAATTAAGCTTATTGATTTTGACGGAAATGTTTTATGGAGTGCATCAAAGCAAATCAAAGTTCCTAGTTCTAGTAGTAATTTAGTGAATTCATTTTCTATTAATTCTGGGCTAACAAGTAAATGGAATCAGGTTTTGCTTCGAGTTAATTTTGGAAACTCCAAAAGCACTTATTTTTTCGTTAAACCCAAAGAATTGGCACTTAAAAATAATGAAATTGAATTTGATGTTGAAAAAGTTAGTGGGGGCTATTTAATCAGCATGTCCTCAATTTCACTCCAAAAGGAAGTAATGTTATCTACGTCTGCTAAAGGTCATTTTTCACAGAACTATTTTGATTTACACCCCAATGAAATCAAACAAGTGTTATTCAAGACTGAGGCTTCTTCTGTTGGAAAACTACTTTTTAATAGTTTGAATAAGGTGTTTGATTGATAGGTTCACTTTGATTCCTAAAAAAAAGAGCCCGTATTACTACAGGCTCTTTAACAAACATTGACCAAATCAAAACAAATTATGAAGATTAATTAGCCCACCAAAGTTTAGTTGTTTTTATATCTGGGCCTTGTTCTCCAACAGCAGCCTCAACATTAGCTCCGTTGGATGTGTATGCTGAAGAGATGTAGCGCAATCTTTGAGGATATTCACCATTCATTCCAGCATATGATTTAATATTATTATCTGATGATGTTGTCATTGCAGAAGATGGATACCCGGTATCTCTGACAATTGCCCATGCTTCATATCCGTTGGTATAATTAGCAATCCACCTTTGAGTTGCAATTTTTTCCAACTTTTCTTCTGTAGAACCTGAGAGCGTACCCATGTCTGAGGCTAAGAAATCTGCATCGACTGCTGCACCCCAAAGCTCCATAGCGCGATTCAAACCGCTATCATAGTGACCAGCAGCATCGCCAGAAACTAAGCCTTTTACAATAGCCTCAGCTATCATGAAATGCGAGTCTGCGGCTGCCATGACCACAAATGGAAATATATCTTCTCCCTCATTTGATTTATTGATAATAATATCCGCAGGGTCAGAAAATAAATCCCCGTTAAAGTAACTTTTTATTTTTGGACTTAATCTTAGTGGTAATCCAACATAATTGGTGTTTTCTGGCATGGTTATCGTCAAATCGTCAGCAGTCTCTGTCCAAGTATAATCAAGATCTTGTACAAGCCCTGCACCGTCTAACGTACTTTTAAGAAAATCTACATGATCATTTATAAGAGAAACAAGTTCCCCTTCGGTTGGGTAAGTTATAACGACAGTACCCCCTTTAGCAGGACTTGCGATCATTTCAAGTCTTGGGTCATTATTAAGCTGTAACGCATTTATAAGTGGCTCACCTGATTTCCAGGCCCCAGCGGCACCAAATCCATAATAGATATCGCCATAGTTACAGTGTTCTACCCATATGTTACTAACGACATTGTAAGAGTCAAATAATGCATCACGATCTCCTAGGACCCCAGATGATATAGCTTCAGAAGCTGCTGTTGCAGCAAAGTCATCCCCAGGCGCGCCGTTAGCTCTTAGTGCCATTCTTAGCTTCAAGCTATTAGCTAGTTTTTTCCAATCTTGCATGTTTCCGTTAAACAGCACATCATTCTCTCCAAGCTGCTCAACTCCCGGACCTGTTGTAGTATTATCACCTATTATTCCAATGGCTTGGTTTAGTTCTGTAATTACTCCCTTGTAGATGGTAATTTGACTATCGTATTCAGGAAGTAGAACATCAGGGTTGGAAGCTTGAGAATAAGGAATCATTCCCACATTATCAGTATATAAATGATAATAGAACCCTTTCATTATTAAGCCAATGGCATAATATTGCTCGTTTTCTAATGTACCACCTGTTCCGACTAAATTCAAAAAGGCGGTTAAAGTACTATTGTATCCTGATAACCAGCCATTAGTTCCTTCTTGCAGCCAAGCTGCATATTCCCAGCCAAAGGCACCATCCCAGCCATATTGGCTATGTCCTCCTGCATGATGACCAGCGTACTGATCTTGATGGAAAATTTGACCAAACCATACTGGTGTTGCTTCAGGTTTAAAAAGTTTTTGTTGCAAGGTTGTAACAAAGAATTTCGCGCTGACATCTTCAACAGACAAAGCGTCTGGTTGCTCATTTATTTCATTAAAATCTTGAGTACATGAAAATGCTACAATTAGAAATAAACTCGTAAATATTACATTTATTTTTTTCATAATTTTTGATTTTTAGGTTAAAGATTAAAAGGTTAGTGTTACATTCATACCAATACTGCTTTGGGTTGGTAAAGCATTGTGGTTTATTCCTTGAATACCCAATGAATTACCTAACATCGATTCTGGATCGATATCGTCAGCATCTTTAGAAATGAAAAATAAATTTCTTCCTACCAATTGGATATATGCTCTTTCTAAACCAAGTCTACTGGCATTAGGGATGTTATACCCCAGAGAAAGTTCTCTAAGTCTTATATTGTCTTGGTCATACACATAGTTTGATGAAATATCTGACATAGCTGTCCAATAATCTTGGCCAGAAATGTTAACTGTATTTGCTTCACCAGTCGCTGTATTTGTTCCGCTAACTGTAATTCCAGTATCACGATATTGTAAACTTCTTTGTGACACTCCACTTCTGTCTAAATCTGCAGAAGTTTGTGAATAGACTTTACCTCCAAAACGACCATCAATAAGAAAATTAAGAGTAAAATCTTTATAAGAAAATGAATTAGACCATCCACCCAACCAGTCAGGTTGCGCATTTCCAACAAGTACATTTACATCGGAGGCAATGGGCCTTCCATCTGCATCAACTTCACCTGTCCACTGTCTAGCGTAGATATCACCAATACTACCACCCACTGTAGCACTAATAGCTAAATTTCCATCAGTAGAGGTATTGTAGACAAAGCTATCCAAGCCATCAATCAATTCTTCAATCTTGTTTTCGTTTTTTGAATAGAAAAAAGATGTGTTCCATGATAAATCATCAGTGTCAATTACATTAGCTCCGAGTGCGATTTCTACCCCTTTGTTTACTACTTCACCGATATTTGATCGTTCGAACTGGAAACCTGTTGCTGGAGGAACCGGAACATCAAATATTAAATCTTTAGTAGAAATATTGTAAACGGATAAGTCAAATGTTATTCTGTTTTCTAACATGCTAAGTTCTAAACCAAATTCTGATGAAGTCACTGTTTCAGGCTTTAAACCAGGGTTTAATCTTACTGTTGGCGACAATAATGTTGTCAAGCCCAAGTACCCCGCACTAGGTACTGCAAATGACTGATACAATTGATAAGGATCTGTATCATTACCAACCGCTGCAATACTCCCACGTAATTTGATAAGATTAAAAATTTCCTGATCTGGATCAATAAATCTATTTAATATTGCAGACAAACTAGCTGAATTGTACATGTAAGATCTATTGTCTTCACTTAATGTTGAAGACCAATCGTTTCGGGCAGAAACATCCAAATATAAAAAGTTGTCATATGCAAGATTGACAGAGCCGTATAATGAATTAACCTTTTTAATTTGTTGAGGGAACTCTATAGGGGGGCTTAGTTGATCTAGATTAGCTAAGAAAAATCTTGTTGGAATTTTAAAATCAAACCCCGAATTAATCATACCCTCATAAGTTCTTTTAGATAAGTTTCCTCCGACGTTGGCCACCATATCTAGCTTATCTGAAAAGTTATGTTTTGCAGTTACTAAAAATTCTGAGTTCAATTCGCCAAAAGAATTTTCCTGCACTCGCATATATCCATCCCTGTTGAAATGTCTTCCTGGTTTGTGAATCTGGTTGTCTCTTACATTTGTGACATCAGCTCCAACTCGAACAAATGCACTCAGCCAATCATTGAATTCATAATTTACCTTTAAGAATCCTAAAAATCGATTCCTACGCACTCTGTTTTCATCGTGTTGGGTCATCCAATATGGGTTACCATTAAGTGAATTATCGGCATAGGTAATAACTCCAAACTCTTCTGGAGTGGCTGGGGTAGCCATTTGGTAATTTTTCAAATCGTTTATATTAACGTTTCGTGGCATATTATAGAGATATCCCATTGCACCTTGCGCACCTGTGAGCGATGCTCTGTTATTTACTTCCTGTGTAAAATAGGTAGCTTTGGTATCAACTGTGAGTTTATCAGATAAATCATTAATAGCTCTTAAGTTAAAGTTATGACTTTCAAGCTCTGAATCCTCAATAATTGACCCAGAAGTATTGTTAGTGTAAGAAAAGCGGATTGATCCACTGTCTGAACCTTTTTCAGCAGAAACGGAAGTGATCGATCTTACTCCAGTTTGGAAAAAATCTTCAACATTGTTGTTTTGAGCAGAGTAAGCTTTTTCAGTTCCATCATAATAAGGTTGTTGTGAACCATCTAGTTCACCACCCCATGAGAATCTTCCCCAATCAGTGTCTAAATCAGTGTAAGGCGCTCCAAATGACCCCTGACCATATTGGTTTTGAAAATCAGGCAATAACATAGCATCGTCGAAATATAAGTCAGACTTAACAGTTACTCCTAATCTTTTTGACCGTGATCCTTTTTTTGTAGTTATAAGAATAACACCATTACCCGCTCTAGAACCGTACAATGCTGCTGCACTTGGACCTTTTAGCACAGAAATTGATTCTACATCGTCTGGGTTAATATCAGAGATACCACCACCAGCAATGCTAGGTTCATAGCTGGGCTGTCCACCACTATCGTTTGACCCTGCAGTAGCTTGATTCCCTTCGCCATCACCCAAGACAGAAGCATTAATTGGCATGCCATCCACTATTATCAGCGCTTGACTATTCCCGCCTAATGAATTGTTTCCGCGTATTGTAATTCTAGCGGCTGAACCTAAGGACCCTGACTGCGAAATTTGTAGTCCAGCTACTTTACCAGCTAGTGAACTAGCTAGGTTATTATCCTTTACTGTGTTTACATTTTCGCCAGAGACTTCTGTTACTGCATATCCAAGCGATTTTTTCTCTCTTGATATTCCTAATGCGGTAATTACTACTTCATCGAGAAGTTGGTCTGATTCTAATACGGCATTAATAGAAGCTGAATCGCTTACAGTTAGTTCTTGAGTTATGTATCCTATGTAAGACACTACTAAAACTTCTCCAGAATTAGTTTCAATACTAAAGTTGCCATCAAAATCAGTAGTAGTTCCTGAAGAGGTTCCTTTGATGACAACTGTGGCGCCAGGAAGCGGCAAGCCATTAGTGTCTGAAACATTCCCAGTTACTGTCTGCTGAGCCATCACATTTATTGAAATTGTAAAAAATGCAATGAAGGTTAATGTTTTAAATAAATTTTTCATAGTTACTTTTTATGGTTAACAACCCCAAAAGTAGGAACATAAACCACTAACTGCTAAAAATAGTGTACTGCAATTTGACTGCGTAAACTAAAAATATGTTAAAAATAACCTGTTAAAATTCAGATACTAAAAATAAAAGCGTTAAGATTTTGATTTTTCTTTAAATTTAGCTTTTTAGACAATCTGTATCTTTGACTTTGCACTGTCCTTAGAGAAATTCCTGAAATCTGTGCGATTTCATTATTGCTTTTGTTCATTTTTATGTACGCAATTAGTCTAAAATCAACCTTTGATAGTTCATATTTTTCGTTCATTTTTTTATAAAAATCCGGAAATACTTCAATAAATTTTTTATCAAATTCATCATAAGTTGCCTCAGCGGTTATAAGCGAAGAGATATCTCTTTTTATCTTATTAAAATGCACTTGTGGGATGTTGTTGTCTTGACTTAAATTGTCTTTCAGTCTTTGTAGATATTCATTTCTCTGCATTATGAAATTGGTTTTACTAAACAATTCCCTTCTTTTTTTACTGAGTTCTTGCTTAAGATTCTTTTTTTCTAACTCTAATCTTTTACTTCTTTCATTTTGTAAATTGTTATTTATCCTTAGAGTAGCAACAATAAGAATTAAGATTAGAACGGCGGGAATAAATAAAATAAGCGCACTTTTGAATTTCTGTTGACTTTCATTTATTTCGATTTGTTTTTCAGACAATAGAATAACATTTTCTAAATTATCCAATGTGTTATAAGGATCGGCTAAAGATTGATTACTGTAGTGTATAATTGAATCTTTAACAGAAATGAGGTTTTCAAATTGATTCATATTTTCGTATACTTCGGCCAATGATTTAAAGCTATCGATTCGATTTTGAAAACTCAGATATGTTGAATTTAAATTTTCTAATAAGTACTGTTCTGCAGTCAAAAATTCATTTAACCCCTGATGGCAGTCAGCAATGGAAATATTTACCCTAATATACTCAGTTGGCTGAAGACTAATCCTCAAAGCTTTTGCTTTTAAATATAATTCTAAAGCATAGCGGAATTCCCCCTTTTCTTTAAAATAGTTTGCAAAAAGCACCAAGGACCTGGCATATTGTAATTTGACTTCAGGGTCAGATTTAAAATTATCCTCTCTCAAAGTATGGTTGAAACTTTTTTTAGACAATGCCAAATAATAATTCGCTTGATCAATATTGTCTTGCTTTAAGTACAGGTTAATAAATTGGTTGTAAGAAAATACCAAGTCTGATGGCTTGTTCAACAATTTTCTTCTGTCAAGAATTCTATTGTAATACTCCAAAGATTTGTCAAATTCTCCTAATTCTAGACTGATCATTGCTAAATTTCCTTCAGCTGTACTCAGTCCGAAACTCTTATCTTCCTCAAAAGTGGTTTCGTACAAATTAAAATTTTCGATGGCTTCAATATAATAGTCCTGCGCTTTATTGTATTGTTTAGCATTGTAAAATCCATTTCCTATTGCGACTAATATCCATGGTGGTTTATTTATTTGTTTGTAAAGCCGCTTTTCTTTGGGTAACTTTTCAAAAATACTCAAAGCTTGAATTAAATAGTCAAACGATTCCTTTTCAAAATTGAGATAAAATAGAGTTTGTCCAATCAGGTAGTTTGTATCGAACAGTTCCCAGCTCAGATTGTTAAAGTCAGAGTTTTCAATTGCTTTAAAACCAAATTCAAGCGCCTTTTGCGGGTTTTGAAAAGCGTATTCACGCATTGAATCATTAACAGATGCAATATCTTGAGCATGAGTATTTTGCCAAAAACTAACAATTAGTAAAAAAACATGTAGTCTAATTTTTTTCAAAGCACAATTATCATTAATGAATTTTAAGATTATATTATTGCAAATAAATGCATAATTTTAAGACATTGCAATTATTTGATGTTATTTTAATCAACAGATTAACTTAACAGAGTTTAATCCCAAAATAATTTATAAAACTTTAATATTCAGATTTTTAAAAGGATCCAGACGTGGATCCTCGATCTCGAGTTCAGTTATTAAAGTATCTATATCAATTACATCGATACATTTGTATTTCTGCTGTGAATTAAATTTTTTAGAAATACACAGTAGAATAGATTTTTTTGAAGCTTTGATTATGGCCCGTTTGATTTGAACCACCTCCCAGTCGAATTCACTCAACCCATGATTTGGATCAATATAACCTGTACTTATAAAGCTGTAGTCAAATCTAATTTGTGAAATTTCATTAATAGCTCCAATACTGATGCTCATATGAGATTCCTGTGAAATTTTACCCCCAATAAATATTAAATTTACATTCTGTTTTTTGACTAGCTCTAGAGCAATGGGTAGGCTCACCGTAAAACAAGTGATCTTTCTATTTGCAGGGATGAGCTTTACCAATTCCATGCAGGTTGTTCCGCCGTCAATAAAAATTACTGCACCGTCAGAAATCATGGGCAGCGCCTTGCTTGCAATTAGCTTTTTTTCGTCTATATCAAAAACATCTATCGTTTCGTTATTTGTAATAAAACCTAATGAAATGGCTCCTCCATGAACTTTTTTAAGCATTAGCTTTTTATCAAGTTCTGTTACGTCTCGCCTAATTGTGTCTACTGAAACATTGAGCTGTTCGGCCATATCTGTCAGTAAAATGCGGTTTCTTAAAGAAACTTCATTTAAGATTTTTTGATGCCTTTCTTCCTTTAGCATATTGTTTAATTTGATTTCAAAATAACAAATAACAGTTGATTTTTATAATATTCAATAAAAATATTTTCAAAATTGCATAAAATTGCGGTAATTTGCAATATATAGCAAATAATTAATGGTATTATGATAAATTTTGAAACTAATTCCAATATGCAAACTAGTCTTGAGCTCATTCCAGTTAATATATTTGATGATTCTGATCAAGCTTCAAGTGTGATTGCGAATGATATAATTAATCAAATTAATAACACTTATAAAAGCAGGCCTTTTGTTCTGGGGCTAGCAACAGGGTCCACACCAATTAAGGTATATCAAAAATTGATAGCTGCTTATGATGAAGGTAAGGTGAGTTTTGTTAATGTAGTCACTTTCAATTTAGATGAATACTATCCAATGGAACCTGATTCTATTCACTCCTATGTTGAGTTTATGCACAAAAATTTATTTGATCATATTGATATTCCGAAAAAAAATATTCATATTCCAGATGGAACAATAAATTATGATAGCCATCAATCCTATTGTGAATCATATGAGCAATCTATCAATGCTTTTGGTGGTATAGATATTCAACTTTTAGGAATTGGCCGAACGGGCCACATTGGATTTAATGAGCCAGGCTCAAGTATAAGTTCGCAAACACGTCTGGTGTGGCTCGATAATGTAACTCGGAAAGATGCCGCAAGTGGATTTTTTGGAGAGGATTTTGTTCCAAAACAGGCCATAACCATGGGTATTAGCAGTATAATGAAAGCCAAAAAGGTATATTTGATGGCATGGGGAGAGGGTAAGTCTCATATAATTAAAAGGACGGTTGAAGGTCCTGTTAGTGACCAAATTCCTGCAACATATTTACAACAACATGATAACTGTGTTTTCATCCTAGACAAGGCCAGTTCTTCTGAACTTACAAGACAGAAAACGCCTTGGCTTCTTGGTCCGTGTTTGTGGCAAAAAAATCTTGTCAAAAAAGCTGTTATTTGGTTGGCAGATCTTTGTCAAAAATCCATTTTAAAATTAACTAAAGAGGACTACGAAACTAATCATTTACAATCTCTTTTATTGGCCTTTGATTATTCGGTTACCGAATTAAATCTACAAGTTTATAACTCGCTACTACATACCTTTAGTCTATGGGAAGTAAATAAAGCGCCAAAGCCAAGCGACCCCTTGAAAGCTCTTATTTTTAGTCCACATCCTGACGATGATGTAATCTCAATGGGCGGAACGCTAATTCAGTTAGCCGATAACGGATATGAGGTTCACGTTGCTTATCAAACTTCAGGCAATATTGCAGTTTTCGACGATGAGGTAATACGTTTTATGCAATTTTCCATGGATTTTTTTCCCAAGGATGAACGTTTAAAATCTTCTTACAACCAAATTCTAGATGCTTTTAACAGAAAAAAAATAGGCGATATTGACACAAAACAAATTCAATTACTAAAGGGAAGCATCCGAAAAGGAGAGGCTCTAGCCGCCTGCAGAGTTTGCGGCGTGCTAGAAGAAAATGCACATTTTATGAATTTGCCTTTTTATGAAACTGGTGCAGTCAAGAAAAAACCACACTCAAAAAACGATGTGGATATGACAGTAGCATTGCTAAATAAGTTACGCCCTTCAAAAATATTCGCCGCTGGAGACTTGTCCGACCCCCATGGGACACATCGCGTTTGTCTTCAAATTTTGTTTGATGCCATCGATCAATTAAAAAATGATAAAAATACATGGATCGAAGATACCGAGATTTGGCTTTATCGTGGAGCATGGCAAGAATGGGGGGTCGACGATATTGAGATGGCAGTTCCACTAAGCCCTGAAAATGTTGCCAAAAAAAGAGAAGCGATATTTAAGCATCAATCCCAAAAAGATCGAGCCATGTTTCCTGGTCCAGATCAACGAGAATTTTGGCAAAGAGCCGAACAGAGAAATCAACAAACTGCAAAAACATTTAATTTTCTAGGTCTAACTGAATATCAAGCAGTTGAAGGTTTTGTTCGTTATAAATAACGTGATTCAAAAATATTCTTTAAATTGGATTATCAGTTTTAACAATAAAAATTCAGATGAACCTAAACGATTATTTTAAAACCAAGTTTTCTTGTTTAATATTTATCAGCTGGATTTTTTTGTCTTGTACTTCTGATACATCAACTGAAATTAAATTTGATTATACTATAAATTCCATAGATATAGTAAATAATCAAATGGATGTTACTTTCACAATAACTAATTCTACCAAGGTTGACTTAGACGAGCAAAACTGGTCTCTACATTGGAATCAGATATTGGGCAGCCCTGTACAAGGCGGTTTACCAGATGGCATTGATTTTGAATGGGTAAATGGCAACTCGTATTTTATTTTTTATTTTGGAAAAAAGTGGAGCGTATTAGCTGGAGAACGTATTTCTTTTAATGTGAAGACGAGTGGTGTCGTAAGCCGTTTGGATTTTGGCCCTAAAGGTGCTTTCGTTGTCTGTGGTGGAAAAACTATTGACGTAAAAAATACCATTCATTGGGAAAATGCAAAAGGGTTAGCACAATTAAATCTACCAACCGCTAAAAGTCGTTTTGAAAAGTTAAAGAATATTAAGTCACTTAAGCCTGAAAGAATAGATTGGGTTTTGCCAAGGCCTTTATCCTATATAAAGCACAATGGGCAACGTCCCAGGCTTGAAACTTGGCGAGTTTTCGACGAAGATTATTTCCAAAAGAGTTCAGAATTTTCAGCAGTAGATTTGTTTGAAAAAATGGTAAAAGATCGTTTTTCAGCTGTAAATATTGAATGGACTGACTCTAAGTCTAAAAGTAATATCATCATTTCGTCTGAAAAAACCTTATCAAATGAAGCCTACAAATTAAATATTGATTCCGATAAAATAGTCATAAAACACAATTCATATGCAGGGCTATTATATGCGCTGCAATCTCTGTATCAAATCGATCAAGTTTCATTAATTGAGCAAATTGATTGGCCGATTGTTGAGATCAATGATCAGCCTCGTTTTGCGTACCGAGGCTTTATGTTGGACATTTCCCGACATTATTTCGGTTTAGAAAAGCTTAAGCAAATAATTGACGTCATGTCTTTATTAAAATTAAATCAATTTGATTTAAAATTAGCAGATGATGAAGGTTGGCGATTGGAAATTCCAAAGCTAGCTGAATTAACTGAAATTGGCTCTAATCGTGGCTATACAAATGACGAAAAAGATCGGTTGATTCCAATGTACGGCTCAGGAGCACAAGGAAATGCTTGGGGTAACGGGTTTTTATCAAAAACAGATTTTATCGAATTACTTCAATACGCACAGTTTAGAAATGTTAATATAATTCCTAACATCAGTTTTTCTTCTCACGCACGCGCTGCTATTGTTTCTATGGATGTTAGGAGGGATCGCTTTATGGCTGACGGCCAAATTGACAAAGCTAATGAATTTGCTTTGAGTGATCTAAAGGACAAAAGTCAGTATGCATCAGCACAACTCTATAATGATAATACAATTAATATCTGTATGGAAAGTTCACTTGCATTTTTTGACAAAGTGATTGCTGAAGTTGCGGATATGTACCACCAAGCTAAAGTTCCTTTTAAACAGTTTAATATTGGCGCCGATGAATTACCTTTTGGAGTTTGGGAGGGTTCACCAGTTTGTGCTAATATCATTGGAGAAGGACAGCGGGGCAAATCGTTGGATGAAATTTACAACCAAACCTTGTCTTTTTTGAGAGATAGGATTGAATCCCGTGGTGCTATCATGGGTGGGTGGGAAGACTTCTTGTTAATACACTCTAAAAATAGTCAAAGTGAGACCGTCATGAAAGAAGAGAAATTCAATTACAATGTTGTTCCCTATTCATGGAATAATATTTGGGGAGGTGGTCGAGAGGATATGGTTTATAAATTTGCGAATGCTGGATTTAAAACGGTTATGAGTAATTCCTCAGCTTTTTATTTCGATATGGCAAATGATAATGATATGGACTCCCATGGGTTGAGTTGGTCTGGTTATGTGGATTATTTTGATATGTGGGCCATTGAGCCTTTAGATATTTTTGCAAACTCATATCTCAACAAAAAGCATAACATAAGTGAAGATTATATTTCCCAAACAACAAGATTAAAAGAAAATAAACGCAATAACTTGATTGGAATACAAAGCCAGCTGTGGAGCGAAACCATTACAAGTGAAGAGATATTAGACGAAATGTTATTTCCAAATCTCATTATTTTTGCTGAAAAGGCATGGGCACAAAAACCATCATGGCTCTCAGTAAAAAATCATTTTCAAGAAGCTCAAATGATGGAAGACTGGAATGAATTTGTTAATCTTTTAGGCCATCACACATTAGGTTTAATCGCTTCTGAATTTCCTGAAATTAAATACGATATTACAAAACCTGGTGCAATTATCCGAAGGGATTCACTTTATGTTCGTACTGAATTCCCCGGGTTAAAAGTGCATTATACTACGGATGGAAGTGTCCCAACTATTAAGTCAAAACAATACACCAAACCGGTTTCGGTTGAATCAGGATCTGAAGTTGTTTTGAGGGCTTTTGGATTCAATTCTAGAGGAGGAAAGTCCATAAAAATTACCCCTTAGTGATTTATTAGTCCACAATTGATTGGTATACTAATGCCTTTAATTTTTGGTGATCGTCTAGGCTGATTGGTACAACTTGAGTAAAATACACAACAACAAGTTGTTCCTCAGGATTAACAAAATAACTAGAATGATAGGCACCCCCCCAGCCGTATTCACCATCGTTACCAAGAACTCCACGATCCCCAAAATCATCAGTTATAGAGAACCCTAATCCAAAGCCAGTTCCAAAATCCCAAGGGAAAGCCACATCTTTGTAATAATCACCGCCAAGGTGATTTGTAGTCATAAGTTCAACGGATTTTCTGGACAAAATACGTTTTCCGTTGAACTTCCCATTGTTTAGTAACATTTGAAGAAAAATTGCATAATCTTTGGATGTGCTTAGAAGCCCAGCTCCACCAGACAAACTTGTTCGAGGCCCGTTGAGGTATTGCCCTTGAGAAAATTCTTCTCCTTTTTCTGGAGCTCGAACAAGCCCATCCTCTTTTTGGTTATAAACAACAGATAGTCTTGATGCTTTTCCAATTGGTAAATAAAAACTAGTATCATTCATCCCAAGCGGGTCTAGAATTCTTTCCTTGATAAACACATCTAATGTCTTTCCGCTAACAACCTCAATCAACGCGCCTAGAACATCAGTGCTATACCCATAGACAAAGGATTCCCCGGGATGTTTTTCCATAGGAAGTCTAGCCAATTTTTTTACACTTTCAAGAATTGGTTCTTTTTTATGCGCAAAGTACCATCCTTGTAAATCTGCATCTTCCCATTGTTCACTAGCCAACCCGTATCCATACCCTATCCCAGAAGTATGCGTCAATAAGTCTCTGATTGTAATGGCCCGCTTGGCTTTGACAACTCTATATTGTTTTTCCTCTTTTGTATTTTTCCCACCTGTTACTGGCTCTTCAACAGTTGATTGTTCAAACTCTGGGATGTATCTTGACAATGAATCGGAGAGCAGTAATTTACCCTCTTCCTGGAGCATCATAATACCTACACTTACCAAGGCTTTTGTCTGTGAGGCAATACGGAAGATTTTATCATTAGTCATTGTAACTTGGGTTTCTAAATCACTCATTCCAAAAGACTTGTGATAAGTTATATTGCCATTTCTAGCAATTAAAATCACAGCTCCGGGTAATTTTTTATTAGTTACATAACCCAAAAAAACACTATCAATATTTGAAAGTCTTAGAGAAGACATCCCGTTGTTTTCGGGGAGATCGGATTTAAGATCTTGGCTAGAAGCTTTGCCCAATAAAAGTGTAAAACACAAAAAGATGGCAAATCTTTTATTTAAAAAGTTGTTCTGAAAAGGTAAAAATATATTCATTCTGCTAACGTATTAAAGCCTTTATTATTTGTCATTTAACAAATTTAAATTCTCTGGTTGATATGAATTAATAAATGCACGCTGCATTTTGACTGCATGAGGCTTAATAAATTTTTCTGAAAAAAGCCGCCAAAAAGTAGTGTTTTAAGATAATTGTCTTGAATTCAGATTTACACTCAAATTCGTTCTTGCTGTAATAGGTTATACAGTCCAAACTTCGTGTTTTGTTCTAATTATAACCCTTCATCAGTACTAGCTTAAATTTAAATTATTCTATATAAAAAGGCACCCAATTGGGTGCCTTTTTTGGTATTGGTTAGTAGTTAAAGTATTATGATTTATTCTGTCATTGATTTGGTAGAAAAAATTTTATATGATTCTCACTTTGCATCTTTACACCAAAGTGTAATAATTTCAAGTAAATATTGTTTTATTTCAACATAGGCAATTTAATATTGTGATGATTCATATAGTCAATACATAATTAAACAACCTATAACTTCATGACAACTATATTATTTAAACACAACCGCAACACTGTATTTTGTTTCGCCAGCTCCGGCTATGGAGAGGGGTTATTCAATATCTGAGCTTATTCCCTTTTTTATCAAGTAGATCAAACTCAATTTGGGTTTGATTTTTTTTAAAGAAATTTATACAAAGCTATTTAAAAGTTCGAGTGTTTGTTTCGAAAACAGCCCCATTGGGTGTACAAAACCCGCAAAATCTGTTGCGGGTTTTTTTATGCAACGCGTAAAGAGATTAAAATGGATTGCTAATTTAATTACAAACTGCTCCTTCTGGGATGACAAGCGCTTTAAAAAGATCCCAAGAGACATCTTCTTCGGAGTTCCAAGGGGTATCATCGACGACTATGCCGCCAGCAGTAATTGTTAGGGAGCCGTCTTCACATGCAGTGTATGTCACTGTGATTCCTTGTTCAGTTTCTGTGTAGGTGCAACATTCTATGTTGTTATTGTTGTCGTCATCATTGTCGTCATCGCTGGTACAAGCGCTGATGCTCAAAGTCAAGACAAATCCGACCAAGGCAATGCCAAAGAATTTTATAAAAGTTTTCATGTGTTATTAATTTTCTTAAAAATAGAATAATAATTCAATAAAAGCGAATTTGAGCCTTGCAAATAATTTTCAAA
>MDTG01081349.1_pt1 | contig 20357 bp, 12 predicted proteins | sample 811421 | NCBI WGS metagenome assembly MDTG01 (sample SAMN05326645, study PRJNA326480) | marine metagenome | isolation source: seawater | place: Pacific Ocean: South East | collected 2011
TTGTTTTGCATTACATAATCAAAACGAGAAAATGGCAGAGCCTGAAATTCTATACCATGCTCTTGCTCTAATGCCTGTGTTAACATTCGAACCTGTCGATTAGATAATAATGAGCTTCTATCCTGTGTCTGAGGATCTACGGCAAAAAATTCTGTGCCCCCATCAACCTGTTCGGTTTCTAAATATCCTAAATCGCCAGGTAGCCACTGAATATTTGCACTTCCTTCATACTTTACGAAACCAGGGGTGCCCATCTCTTGATAAAGGTTAAACCCTCTCAATTGATCTTGTGCATATACTAACTCAGCTGTAGAAACTATGTAAGTATGTAAGCAGATACAAAGCGCTAAATATGCAAATAAGTAATTTTTGATAGATATTTTAAATATGGTTTTTTTACAATGAATATGCTGAATCATAATTAATTTTAGTTCAAGTTAAGTTTATACCTTAGGCTTGACTTTAACGGTTATTCTAAATGTTTGTTAACCAATGAAGCCAACCTGAGTCTTAATGTTGCTTAAAGCAGGTTTTCAAGATCGCTGACTATGTCAATATTGGTCAAGGGTTCCCCTAAAAATCGTTCTGCAAGTTCCTGAAATCGTTTTGGTCGATCACTCACATAACAATTGAAAGAACCTCCTTGAGTGTTACATCCTCCATGCTCTATTAAATACTGCTTAGCCGATGCCGCTATGGATTCTGCTGAATCTATAATGCGCGTCTGTCTGGAGGGCATTATATTTGTTATCAAATTAGTAAATAAAGGGTAATGAGTACAACCTAAGATTAAGGCATCAAGAGAATGCGGGTCAAATGCTTGAATATACTCCTTCATGGTTAATCGCGCCACCTCATGCTCAATCCATCCCTCTTCAGCTAAAGGAACCAACAGAGGACAAGCTTGCTGAATTACATTTACTGAACCAAGCTGCTGGATTAAGGCTGCCTCATAGGCTTTGGACTGAACCGTTGCAATGGTTCCAATCACCCCGACGGTTGGTGTAGCTACCAATCCAGATTCAGAGATAGCTTGAGCCCCTGCACTAATTACATCCAAAACAGGAATAGATTCAGCCCGAAGTATAATATCTTCCTTTGCCGACGCAGAAACCGTATTGCAAGCAATCAAAATCATTTTAACGCCCTTATCCATCAAAAAATGGGTAATTTCAAGGGCATAGGCGCGTACAGTTTCCTCGGATTTCACTCCATAGGGTACTCGTGCAGTGTCCCCAAAATATACTATATCCTCATTTGGAAGCGCCAATTTAACCGCTTTTGCCACCGTAAGCCCACCAATTCCGGAGTCAAAAATTCCAATAGGTCTGTGATGGTCATGTAGTATATCTTTGGTCAAGTGGCTGAATGATTATAAGCTATTTATTGTATGTAATGTATTAATAAATTTACGCTTTATTCAATTGTATGATACATAGTTTTAATTTTGTTAGGACTACTTGGGTACTCACATTACTTCTAGTGGTCATCTTATCTTCCGCCACGGGTGCAAAATATAACACGCAACCGTCACCTTATACTGCCAAAGTAGATACCACCATTCAGACCATTGAATTCAAAGAAATCTTTGTTATAGGATTCCTACACAATCAACGGCTATTAGATGCTCCAGGGGCTATTCAAACACTAAACCCTGCCGATTTTAGCACCCAAGATCAGCATTCCTTACGAGGCGCTCTTGATAAAGTCTCAGGACTTCGTTTTGAAGAACGAGCCCCAGCCAGTTATCGAATTGCCCTGCGAGGAAGTTCACTTAGAGCTCCATTTGGTATTCGCAATATTAAAATATACTGGAATGATTTCCCCCTAACTGAGCCTACTGGGTCTACCTTCCTAAATCTACTGGATCCTATACAATTTCGCGAAGCAGAGGTGTTAAAGGGACCATCAGGGAGTATATATGGCGCAGGAAATGGAGGGGTATTACTTTTTCGAAGCTTCCCATTATTACCAAATACAATAACAAATAGGTCCTATATATCTTCACAAGAATCCATTTCTCAGCCCACTATTTCAGAAATAAAATGGGGTCGTACTACCATTCAACAGCAAGCCGAAATTGGGGCGTATGGCAGGCAAATTTTGGGGAATCGTATTGTACAAGAAGATGAGCATTCCCAGATTGGACTTCAATGGGCACAATCACAACTAGATGGCTATCGGAAACAATCTGCAATGGACCGATCCATACTTGAATTCAGTGGCCGGTTCAGAGTGCCAAAAAACGCTCAAACACTCTCCGCTCACCTAATGCACAGTGACCTAGTCTATGAAATCCCAGGCGGCTTGAATACTAATCAATTTAGAGATAACCCACGACAAGCTCGACCAGGAAATCGATTTGTGTTAGGAAGTGAGGACGCTAAGGCCGGAATTGATCATGAAGCAATTCTAGCAGGAATTCATTGGGATTGGGCCTTTTCAAAAAAATGGGACCAAAGAATTTCTTTATTTGGCAGTTCATCCGACTTTGAAAACCCTTTTAATTTTGATTACAAGGTAGATAAAAGAATAAGTGGTGGATTTCGTGGGCTTTGGTCTTGGGAGTCAGAAAACTCAAAATCCTCAAGACTCTCAGAACCCAGTTTACGATGGGATACAGGAATAGAATTTCACCGAGCTAGTTACGATGCCAGAAATTATGGAAATAAGATGGGAAAGGTAGACACTCTGAATTTTGACGATCGTATTTCCGTAGATCAACTCCTTGTATTCAGTTCTATTCAATGGCAGATTAATTCTTCCCTACGCCTTCAATTTGCACAAAGCGTGAACGACCTTCACTATTCTATTGATCGTCTTTTTGCAGCCCATGGTTATGGAAATACAGGAAACATTGATCGCATGTTTAATTTACAATGGATTCCTAGAATAGGGTTAAACTATCGTCTCAACACTGAGCTCACAACTCACCTTAGCCTTGCTCGTGGTTTCTCACCCCCTACACTCGAAGAAATCCGCACCAATGAAGGTACTGTTAATAAGAGTCTGGAAGCTGAAATTGGCACCAATGTTGAATGGGGTGTTCGCGCCTATTTACTCAACAAGCGATGGTTTATTGATGGTAGCCTATTTTACTTTTGGTTGAAAGGCGCCATTGTTCAGCAGCAAACCGAAAGGGGTACCTTGACTTTCTTAAATGCGGGCGAGACAACCCAACCCGGTGAGGAACTGCGAATAGAGGGTAATATCTGGGAACTTGATTATTTCTTTGCAGGAAGTTATTACCCTTTTGAGTTCAAACGTTATCAAAATAGTCGAGGTGTATTTGACGGTAATACGTTGACAGGAGTTCCAAAAACGCAACTTTTTCAACAGCTAACTGCAGAGCTTCCCGCAGGGATTGATCTGCATCTATCGCATCAATACCAATCAAAGCTCCCCTTAGATGATGCTAATACGGTATTTGCGGATGCACATCATCTTTTACGAGGACAAATTATTTGGAAACATCAATGGAACGCCTCCCTACTTTCTCAAATGTACCTAGCGGTGGACAATTTAACCAACCGCTCTTACAGCTTAGGATACGATACCAACGCATTTGGTGGAAGATTCTATCAACCAGCTGCAATGAGACATGCGTATGCTGGGATCCAACTGCGATGGTCGCTGAGGACTATTGAACCTGGTTAATAGTCCAACATCGCAGTCCATCTCTACTTAACGCCACTAACTCCTGCTGACCATCTCCATTCAAATCGACGAACATAGGATAACGTATGGATGCTGTTGGTAGTTCTAAAATTCGCTCTTGAGTGATAATCGTCCAAGCAAATAACCGGCCAAATTTACCTGCCAATCCAATATCTAAATTATTATCTCCATTCATATCTACAAAACGTAGATCGCTCTGAGGGGTAGCAGATTGCCCCATAGCAAAACTGGCTACTAACTTAGCTTCATCAGTATATAAGAAGACCGATCCACTTTCACTTACCATAGCATATATATCTTTCCTAAAAAAACCTGTACTATCCCTAAGCAGCACGGAAGGGTAATGGGTTAGGGATATTAATGGCGCCGAACTTATAGGAATCCCCTGTATTTTTAAGGAGTCTTGTTGAAGTTGTAAAATCTGACGGCTACTATCGGACCAAATTGGTTTTGTATCGAGGCCATAAAAGACTCCATCGGCCCCAGTCCCTCTCCATTGATCGTCATGTATAAAAGGATCGGATAATAACGGAGCTGGAAAAAACACAGGATACCCTTCTTTAACCTCTCCCTTACTATTCCAACTGTGAACTGAGTTTTCTGCGTGAGCTACCAAAGCCCAATCACCCTCCCACTGTGTATGTAAAATAGTTCTACGAACAGACGCGTTCACTTTCTGCGGCCAACCCTGTACATTTTGCCCTCGACCATCCAATACATGGACCGATCGGGCAGCCGTACCAATGACCAATTCGGGGATTCCGTTACGTAGTACATCGGTCACCAACAAAGGGGTAGTTATTTCCTCACCTACCTCAATCGGAAATTGGGGGAGTAGCAGTCCATTTGTATTCCACGCGTAGATTTTAGTACCCGCTGCTTGCATTATAATTTTTTGGCCATTTCCATACCAATCATACACCAATGGGCTTCCAACGGGTATATCCTGTCCAGTTTGCACACGGAAAACCTCCGTTCCATCAAAAGCAACTGCGATAACTGTACCATTGACGGTAGTTGCCAATACTTCCTGAGTCGAATTCCCCATCACATCCACTGCAATAGGAGTGGCAACCAATGAATCTACAATTAACGGCCATACCCAAAGTTCTTCATAGGGCTGTTCTTGTCCTTCCAGGTTAAAAGTATTCAGCACAACTCGAGTACGATTCGATTGCGGTATTCGCTGCATTTGCATCATAGCTCCATCAAAGCCCTGAAGCAAGGCTTCCATAGGGGCATCAGGCATTAGCATTGGGGCCAAGAATTGGTTAAAATCTTTGGAAGAAAACCATATAATCGCGGATCGATTCTCCCAGCCGTTATCCAACAATTCTCGGTATTGATTTTCATAATACACAACTCGGCGACGTCTACGATCAGCTTCTACCGTTTCCACTAAGCCCTTACGGGTAGCCAAAATAATTGCATCCCCAGAAAAATTCACATAGAAATTATAAAAAGAGGACAAGCCTCCACCAAATAATTCTGCTAACAAATCACTTTGCACATAGTAACTCTGATCTACTTTTCGCACCATTCCTTGTTCGGCCCACTGTTCAAACTGCTGCTTAACAATCCCAGGGCTTTGTAGCAAACGTATAAACAAAAACTCCCCAGTAGCTGCCACCCCCGATTCAGCATAGCTCACCACTCCAAATTCTTCATCCGTACTCAGCGCTAAGCTTCTATAAAGTTCAGGTTCCGAGAGCAATAATGAGTCCAACGAAGATGAAGCCGCATCTTTCGTATTGGGTGCCAATCTGAGGGGATAATGCATAATTGCAAAACCGGCTGCATTAGAGGCAATGTAGCGATCTAGCTCAATGGTATGATTGCTATGGGTTAATGATCGTACCAAAGTAGATGTCGCTGAATCGCTCTGACTAAGCTGTGCTCTAAGCTCGAAGCCGTCCCTGTTCTCACTCAAAACCCCTTGAATTTTTACTGCTGATAATCCGTCAGTCGCGCCCTGAATACTTGGACGATAGCGAATTTGAAATATTTGTTCTACCCATTCATCCAAATTTTGGAGTATCACCCATTGTTCTGCTGGCTTTATACGATCCGCTGAAATCAGCGGTGCATCCGTACCAGCTCGCCTACTATTTTTCCCCTGCTCTTCCAAGCTAGAATCACCGAAATCCAAGGATAAATAGTCGTTGCCCATATATGACACCAAAGAGCGTTCAACAACCCCAGAATAGGCTGAAATAATCCAATAATCGTATATATTGGCCGCATACAAAGAACCATATGGTGTTAACAAGCGATGAATAACAACTTTTCCAAAGCGATAATTATTTTGAGTTAGTGGTTCATAAAATAAAGGTGCCCATTCCTCTATCTTTTCATTGGTTTCGAATATCCAAAGAGTGGTATTTCGAGTCGATGTAGACCGTACCATTGCCACCGCTTTAAGATCTAGATTGAAAGGTATTTTTTGATTAATAAAATCCAAAGCGATTAATGGCACGCTGGATACAGGATCTAGTAATCTCATATAAGATGCCTGACTTAGTTGCTGAAGGCTTGTACCTTGATCGGGCGTAATTACCCATCTAGCATCTTCAGGTAACGAAAAAGTCCAATGTTGCTGCTTTATATCAGAGCAATTCATGATAACAAGTAATACTATACCAATCCAACTACGCATAATCTAAATCTACTTATTTTTGTTATTCTGTAATATCATACAATCCTTTTCAGTATTTTCGTTTAAATATACGAGCTTCCATTAATCTCTTATTGAAACATAAGGTATTTTGAGATAAATGAGTTTTTTGAACCCATTTTTTTTGTTTGCACTTTTCGCTGTTGGCTTACCGCTACTGTTGCATCTATTAAAATTAAAAAAGGCCAAAAAACTATCTTTTTCTACGCTGCAATTTTTCAAAGCTCTAGAACAAACTACCCTTCGTCGTATTGAAATAAAACGCTGGTTATTATTGATGCTCAGAATGCTGGCTTTGGCCTGTTTAGCTATCGTTTTGGCTCGACCTTTTTTACCCCCAAATAGTTTTGGAATAGCTAATCAAAATACATCGGTAGTTCATGCTATAATTATCGATAATTCTCCTTCAATGAGCCGAATAGGCCCTCAAGGTCCACTCCTAGAACAAGCACAGACATTGGCCTTAGAAATGATTGATAATGGACAAGACAGAGATCAATTTGTAATCCAAAATACCTCTGGACCCGCATTGTTCAATCATCTATCAGAATCGGCTAGTGCTCGAGTACGAGCGCAGGAAATAAATATTCAAAAAGGAGGCGATTACCTGATTACACGATATGCCGAACTAGTCGAACTCATTCAAAATGCCCCTTTTGCCCAAAAAAATATCTATTTCATAACAGATGGTCAGTCAAACAGCCTCGCTCCATTGGTGGAGTATTTGAGTCAATTGAATGAGAGTACTACGGGCAACGAGGCCATACGCCCAACTATACCTACCACAATTGTTGCTCTCGCAGACACTAGAGTACAGAACACCTATGTGTCCAAGGTTAAACTTTCATCAAACTTGGTAAGCATTAACATTCCATCGGAACTGTTTATAGAGGTACATAATGCCAGCTCCATTCCCGTTGCCAATCAATCCTTGACACTTGAATTTAATAACCAACATGTGGGGCAATATACCCTAAGTTTAGAGGCTGATGAGTCAAGAACACTTAATTTCGAAATAATTCCTAGTTCCACTGAAGCTAATACGGGGCTACTAATATTAGAAGGAGATGAATTTACACTAGATAATAAACGAGCTATATCATTGTTTATTCCCGATCAACGAAATATACTTTGGCTAGAAGAAGCTGGCACACCTTTAGGTCCACGATCTCCTCTAGAATTGGTCATTCAAACTTTATCAAATACTCAAAATCCAAGTTCTAGTAATTTTAATATTATCAAGAGAACACTTGATAGTTGGGATGAACAGGAACTCAAGAAGTTCGATGCTGTAATTATTCAGGGACTCACCCAAATTCCAGATGGGCTGGTGAACAGTCTTTTACCCTGGGTTCAAAATGGTCATGGTCTATGGGTCATTCCTAGTTCAACCAGTCAGTTAACTAGTTACAATCAATTATTATCGTCGTTTAATGCTGGGCAATTTGTAGGGCAGATTGGCAACTATGGTAGCTATGAAGTGCAAACAAAGGCCGATGAACTTATTGAAAATCATCAGCTCTTTGATGGTCTTTTTGAAAGAGAAGAACGCGAGGAATTAGAAATAGATCCCATTTCAATTTATTATCAATTCCAGCATAATACCTCGGGAGCAGTTGGTGGATATAATCTAATCCGAAACAGGGTTGGAGACCCTTTGTTATTCAGTAAAACCTTTGGAAACGGGCAATTATTAGTCTCAAGTATAGGCTATGACTCAGGATTCTCTAACATTCAACTAAAAGCCATCTTCCCACCTTTATTCTACCGGGCACTCGTTTTCATGAGTTCAAGTCAACAGGGCGGCTTAGATGAACATGAACTTGGTAGCACCATAGAAATCGAAGATGAGCGGCGCATGGCGGGCGCCCAATTTGTACAGGGTAATAAAACTTGGACCGCAAGAGAACAACAAAGCAACATTGGCCTTCGTTTTAGTGGTGATGATCAAGAGTGGGAACCCGGTTGGATTCAATTGAAAAACGATATTAACCAACGAAATATAGCACTACTATCACCAATCAGTGAATCAATTTTTTCTACTTTTAATAAGCAAACTTGGGAAACAATAATTTCAGATAGTCCTTATCTTAGTCTAGAAGAACTTGGAGGTGAGCAGCTGAGCGCCGAAATAAAGGCCATTAGTTTTGGACGAGAAATCTGGACTTGGTTTTTATTGGCTGGCCTCCTATTTCTTATATTGGAAACTATGATTAGTATATTTTATACTCCTCAACAATATGAATGAGTTTTTAATCCATTTTTTTTCTGGTTTATTGGTTGTGTTTTCACTCGCTTCAACTCTGATGGCGGGATATTCCCTCAGTAATAAATTTAGGTTACGGGGAGTACGTCTACACTGGCGGGCGGGCAAACTTATGGGATATCCACTTTTTGCTACAGTTTTTTTATTACTCATAGGTCTCCTCTCGATTACCTCAGTATTTATTCTCCAAGATAGCCTTCACTCCCCTGTATTTTTAGGCTATTTTTGGATGGGTACTATGTGGTTTATTTCCAGCTACCTCAGTTCCAAGCATTATATCACCGACCACGGAATAGTAAAAAATATTAACGATCCAGCTCAGACCATTCCTTGGTATCATATAGTTGATTATGTAGAACATCCTACTGACCAAGGCATACTATATATGTTCTCCTATTCCCAACCTAATTCTCATGAACAAGAACATTTTAATCAACTGCGCATTGAAGTTCCTCATTCATATACCTCGAAATTTAATAGAATTATTTCCCTTAAATTACATATAAAGGTAGACGAAACAGTAGTGCCAAAGATTAATTGGAAGGATCTTCAATCCTAGATTTTTTTATTGTTCTTAATATTCTTATTAACTCATAAGGAGTCAATTGCTAGACGAAATTAAAAACTCTGATATTGAAAAAGAAAAAGTACTCTTAGTTGGTATCTATGGTCTTAGTTCGGAAAAATTTCAGGCACAGGAACACCTTGAAGAATTAGCATTACTCACTTATACTGCCGGTGGTATACCTGTAGCCAAGATACTCCAAAAGCGTAACAAACCGGACGTTAGCAGTTACGTTGGAAAAGGGAAATTGAATGAAATAAATAGGCAAATAAATGCACTTGGGGCAAAAACAATTATATTTGATGATGATCTAAGCCCAACTCAGATTAGGAATGTAGAAAAAGTTACCGACGCAAAAGTACTGGATCGAAGTGCTCTCATTTTGGATATTTTTGCATCAAGAGCGCAAACAGCCGCTGCTAAAACACAGGTAGAGTTAGCCCAATTACAATATCTATTACCTCGACTAACTCGCTACTGGACTCACCTCTCACGTCAAACTGGTGGCATCGGAACCAAAGGACCAGGCGAGACCCAGATAGAAACTGATCGCCGAATTATTGGCCAGCGAATAGGGGTGCTAAAATCGAAACTAGAAAAACTCGACAAGCAGCGTGCCACTCAGCGAAAAAGTAGAAATCAAATGACTCGAGTATCCCTAGTGGGCTATACCAACGCTGGTAAATCTACGCTTATGAATGCTTTGACAAATAGCCGCGTTTTCGCTGAAAACAGACTCTTTGCCACCCTTGATTCCACAGTTCGAAGACACCAACTTAAAAGTCAAGAAATTCTCCTTTCCGATACTGTGGGCTTCATTAGAAAGCTTCCTCACCATCTTGTTCAAAGCTTCAAATCTACTTTAGACGAAGTACGAGAAGCCGATCTTCTTATCCACTTGGTAGATGGAAGCTCGAAAATGGTTCATGAATACATAGATGTAGTAAAAAAAACTCTTAAAGAGTTAAAATCGAATAAAAAACAGACTCTCCTAGTATTCAATAAAGTAGATCGCATTGATGATGAACAACACGAAATGCTCCGTGCTGAGTATCCAAGTGCCTTGTATATATCCTCAGTTCGAGGGATCGGACTTAGCCAGCTTGAAGAAGCTATTGAACAAAAAATAGAATCCAATTACATACAGGTGGATCTCGATATTCCAATTCAAGCCTTTAAAGCTGTGACATTCATACATCAACATGCAAACGTAGAAAACGAAAAATACACCGGTAGATATGCACACATATCTTGTAAAATTGACGAAAAAGATTTCAAGCAATTATCAAAGATGTTGAATACTATAGAGTATGACACCGAAACAAGATAATAACCTATGTAAATCTATTAGTTCAATTGCAGTAATTATTATAAAATGACCATCTTATTAGAACAATACATTTCCGGATTGGAGTTAGACGTAAATTTAGCTGAAGCTAAAGCTTGGGTAGAACGCACTCAACTGGACTCCCTCATCATCACAAATAAAGGGCGGTTAATTGGTATGTTAGATGCACAGTTTTTAATAGATGATAGTTTTGGTCATGAGTCAAATCGTCTAGAAGATTACATCAATGACTATCCTGAAGAGGTTCAACGAGGAGCATACATATGTGTGCAAGATCATATCTTCAATGTAGCTCAGGCCTTTAGCAATGTGTTAAATGACCACCTCGCTGTTGTTGATCATGACCATAATTATATTGGCATACGAACACGCAATGATGTATTAGAGGAATTGAGCGAGTTTTTAAACATGAGCCAAAAAGGGACGGTTATAGACGTGCATGTTCCGTCCAAGGAGCCAATGATTAGTGAAATTATCCGATTGATAGAAACCGAAGGCATTCATGTCAAAACCATAGCAGTGCAACAACCCGATATGGAAGAAGAACATTGTAGGTTAACTATCAAATTTGAAAATGAAGAAGTATCTAATGCCATCTCCACTTTAGAGCGATTTGGATATACAGTATACATTCCCGAAAGAGATTTTCAGAGAGATATAGATTTTCATGAACGAGCCAATGAACTCATTCGACTTTTGGAACTTTAAACTTCTTAGCCAGAAGCTATTAGTCTCTTCATCAAAGCGGAAGGTAGTTAATGCTAAATCATCCGTTTTTAATACGACTATTTGGCCCATCTATTCTTTAACTATTCTGGCGTTATGGTTATTTACCACTGCTTTGAGTTCCAGCTTAGCTCAAACACAGAACCTCCTGACTCCAGAGACTCAAAAATTTTATGAGGCTATCGATGCTTACAAACAAGGGCGGTTCGAAAAGGCCTCCGAACAACTTCAACGCCTTGCAGAAGCATCATCCACATCGTCCACCTTGGAAATTAAAATAAAATATTATTGGACGCGAAGTCAAGTAGCCCTAGACTCAACCAACATAGAATCATATTTCGAGAGCTTCATATTAAATTATCCGGGGAGTCCTGAATCGGGCACCCTACTCATTGAATTGGGCCACCGCAAGAAACGCCTGAGAAGGTACTCGGAAGCAATTCGGCATTACCAAGACGCTCTGGACTCTGGTTTAGATTCCGCTATGGCAGCCAAAGTTCACTATTGGAAAGCTGAAGCCTTGGTAGAAGCAGGTGATTATGATGGTGCACGTGCAGAATTTCTATTATTAGCAGATAGCTTTCCGTCTTCAGAATGGTCTGCTAAAGCCCTATATGCCCGAGGACGTTTGTTTTTATCAGAAAATAGATATAATTCTACTTCAACTGCCTTTGAATTACTAAAAGAACGCTATCCCAATGATCCCGTTACTCGTGGGGTTGGCACTGCCTTGGGTGAATCGTACTACCAACAGGGCCGTTACAAGGAAGCGATTGAAGCATTAGATGCCCAAATGATATTTCTAGATGATATATCTATTATAAAAGCACTATTTTTAATGGCCGAAGCACATAACTATTTAGAGAATTACGATGAAGCTATTAAGGATTATTTACGCTACTTAAACCTCACCAAAGGAACCGAGAGGGAGGCCCCTGCTCACTATGGATTGGGATGGTTGTATCACCATCAAGGAATTTATCATTGGGCAGCTCAATCTTTCGAAAAAGCTATAATTGGCGATGATCTACAATCCCGGAAAGCCTTGTATTACGAAGCAGTGAACCATAAACTATCTGGGAATTTCCAACGAGCGATGAACACCTTCAAAGAGTTTGGTAATCGCTATAAAGAAGGGTTATGGGTAGAGCAAGCCTACTATGAGTGGGGGATCACCGCATTTGAGGCTGGCAATTATGATGGGGCTATTACCATTTTACTCAATCTCATACGCCAACAAGACAGTCTGAGCAATGGTGCTCAAGTGTATACCCTTCTTGGTGAATTATTCTATGCCAACAACGAATATACTTCGGCTATTACTGCTTTTGAAAAGGCAGAAACCATCGGTAATGTAGATCCCAGCTTGCGAAGGCAGTCACAATTTCAAAAAGCTTGGGTGTTACACCGAAATCAAGCTTTTGAACAAGCTCAACCACTCTTTGAAAGCGTATATGCGGAAGCCCCAAGAGCTAAATTAGGTGCTGAAGCGTTATTTTGGAGCGCTGATAGTTATTATAAATTGGATCAATTTGGTGAGGCATCTAATCGATTTAAAACCTTTACAGAATATTTTCCAACCCACGAAATGATGGGAGCAGCCCTATACTCTTTAGGATGGTGCTATTTTAAATTAGGTAATTTTGAAGCTTCAGTAGACCCTTTGGAGACTTTTTTAGAAAAGTATGAAGCCCCCTCGATAGCACTTTTTCCATATGATACCGACACTCAACTTCGCATAGGTGATGCCTACTATGCTCTAGGACAATATCGTAAATCAATAGAATTCTATAACAAAGCGATAGGTGCAGAACCAGGTGGTGACTATGCTATGTTTCAGGTAGCAAACTCTTATTACAGAGCCAATCGAACGTTTGAGGCGGTAAGTACCTTTCGCCGCTTACTACGAATCTATCCATTTAGTAAACTACGTGAACAAGCCCAGTATAATATAGCCTATATTTATATGACTACCGGGAATAACGAACAAGCCATAGAAGAGTTTGAAACGGTCATTAACCGCTACCCGGGAACAGAATGGGCTGCACGAGCTCAATACAATATTGGAGATGCCCATTACAATATAGGTAAATATGAGCTGGCAGTTGTGGCATATCAACAGGTGCTCAATCGATATCCACGCAGTTCATACATCATACAAGCAATCAATGGTATTCAATATGCTCAACTATCATCGGGGAAAATGGATAGCTCATCAGTTATTTTAGAAGAATTTCTAAGCGATAATCCCCAGAGTAACACAGCCGATCGCTTACGATTCCGCCAGGCTGAAAATACATTTCAAAGTGGTGACTACCCAACAGCTATCAGAGAATTTAGACAGTATCTTCGCGTAACAAATTCCAATCAATTAGTACCCCAAGTCTATGCTAATTTGGGAGAGTCGTATAAACAAATGGGCGAAGAAGATAGAGCTATTGAGGCTTATGAACAGATTTTAAGTGATTTCCCACAGTCTAACCAAGCGCCTGATGCTCTAACCTCTCTTGGCTTAATATATTTTGAAAAAGCTGAATATGAGGTATCCAAGGGATACTTTAATCGCCTTCTTACCATAAGTAACCGTTTCCAGCAAGAAGCTTATGTGGGAATGGGAAATGCTAATTTGGGGCAATCTAATTTCCTCGAGGCCAGAGACCAATTTGAAGCTGCCCTTCTAATAAATCCTAACAATGCAAATGCTCAACTAGGATTAGCAAAAGTTGCTTTTGGACAGTCTAATTATACTGAAGCACGCGATCTACTTTTTGCAATAGCGGATCGCAACACCACCGAATTAGGTGCGGAATCGCAGTATTTGCTTGGGATCATAAGCAAAATGGACGGAAACAGTACGCTAGCATTAGAAGAATTTGCAAAAGTAAAGGTTTTATTCGAAGCCTTTGATGAATGGGTATCTGCTTCATTATACGATGCAGCCCAAATCCATCTTAATTTGGGTAATACAGGGGAAGCCTCTGGTATGCTCAATGAAATCATCGAACGTTACCCTGACACCCCTGCTGGGCAGGCTGCACACATACTCATTGAACAACAAAATCTTTAGTCATTTTTAACTCTTATGCCTTCAAAATCGGTTACCCCCGCCAAATCATTGTCTGGGACGATAGCACTTGCTCCTGATAAGTCAATTGCACAACGTGCGGCTATTTTTTCATTGCTGCACAAAGGACCTTCCACCATCTACAACTACTCACAGGCACAGGATCCCCAAACAACCCTACAATGTGTGCAACAGCTAGGTGCAAAGGTTGAAATAGACGCAGATAAAATCAGTATCCATGGCATGGGACGTGAGGGGATATTCGCACTGACAGATGAACTGGATTGTGGGAACTCAGGAACGGCCATGCGCCTCCTCTCAGGCCTGCTAACAGGAGTTGGCTTATCCATCAAGCTTATTGGGGACCATAGTCTAAGCAGGCGAACAATGACGCGAATTATTACACCACTAGAAAAGATGGGTGCTCAAATATTAGCCAGGAATGGAGTATTTGCACCTTTATACATTAGCCGAGAAAACCCTTTGAAAGCCTTGGAATTTACCCTACCCATTCCAAGTGCTCAATTGAAATCCTGTATTTTATTGGCTGGTCTATTTGGAGAGGAAGAAAGTTGCGTAATCGAGCCTATTCCAAGCCGAGACCATACTGAACGGTTACTACAACTCCGAGTGGAAACAAACGCTCTAGGAATACGTCATATTTACGCCTCTAGATCAGATAAAATACCTGCACAGAATTATCGGATTCCAGGTGATTACTCTGCCGCAGCATTTTGGTTGGTGGCGGGTTCTATTGTTCCCAATTCGATAATAACACTCCCGAATGTTGGTTTTAATCCAACTCGCATAGCATCGCTGCAAATACTAAACGAAATGGGTGCTCAAATCGATATTACCGAAGATAATGCAGATTTTGACGAACCAGTTGCAGAACTCACAGTACAAACTACAGAACTTACTGGAATAGATATTCCTAAGGAATGGATACCCAATGCTATTGATGAGCTTCCCATACTAGCAGTGGCTATGGCTTTTGCCAACGGAGACTCTCATATTCGTGGTGCCGCTGAACTTCACCACAAAGAAACCGATCGCATCATGGCTATCACGAAAATATTGGATGCCATTGGCTCATCCTATGTCGAATATGAAGATGGACTTAGTATCCGGGGTAACCCCCATTTGGATTTTGACGGCGCACAATTTGAGAGTTTTAATGATCATCGTATTGCTATGGCATCAGCCGTAGCAGCCCTACGAGGAAATAAGTCGTCTTCTATCAAAGATGCCGAAGCCACAGCCGTATCCTACCCAGAGTTTTGGAATCACTTGGACCTATTAAGGGATTAATGATTATATAGTAGCCACTGAGATAAAATTAGTCAAATTTGTGTTTTTTTCAATTGTTTATGACTTTCACCCTGATTTAGTTTATAGCGTTTTGATTGTTTATGGTCGGTATTAGCTAAACTCTTAATGTAATATCTGACATTTCGTCGGTCAATTAGGCAGATTCCCATTTCTATGACAAATTTGGTACGGTCATTGCTTTATCATTATCAAATTACACAACCGTTTATTATGAAAAGAACAACCGATCTTTATGAATTAGGAGAAGAAATAGAAAAGCAGGTTCACAAATTTGGGCAAGAATTTCACGATTTCGTTGAAAGAATAGTACCTGCTCCCTCAAAAACTAAAGATTTTCGCCCCGAAGCTGACCTAATCACATCGGACAAAAGCTTTAGAATTATAATGGATTTGCCAGGACTCACTAAAAAAGAAATTGCGATTGTTCGCAAGCAAAATGTACTCATTGTGCGAGGAGAGAAAGAGATAGAATTAGCGGATAACGAACATTATAAGAGAAGTGAAAGAAAATCAGGCGCCTTCGTACGTTCATTTGCTATACCAGAAGGGGCTGATGTCAATAACATCACTGCTAGTTTTCGAAATGGAGTGTTAACTGTACAGCTTCCAATGGGTAGTGCCGATGAAGAAGTTACTCACATACCTGTACAATAGGGGTAGGTACATAGTGCTTATCTCATCTTAATAATAAATTTAATGACAACGAACGAGTAAACAGATACAGAAATGGGAAAAATAATTGGAATAGACTTAGGAACGACGAACTCTTGTGTTTCAGTAATGGAGGGCAATGAACCGGTTGTTATTCAAAATGCAGAAGGCGGACGCACCACCCCGTCAGTAGTGGCTTTTGCAAAAGATGGCGAGCGTATGGTAGGAGCTCCTGCTAAACGTCAGGCCATTACCAATCCGAATAAAACAATTGCCTCTGTAAAGAGGTTCATGGGGCGCATGTTCAATGAAGTATCGGGCGAAACCAAGCAAGTTGCTTATAAAGTGGTTAAGGGAGAAGACAATACGGCACGCGTAGAAATTGACGATCGTAAGTACGCACCTCAGGAGATCTCGGCTATGGTACTTCAAAAAATGAAACAAACTGCTGAAGAGTATTTAGGTGAGAAAGTTACCGAAGCCGTGATTACTGTACCCGCCTATTTTAATGATGCCCAACGTAAAGCTACTCAAGAGGCTGGGAAAGTAGCTGGATTAGAAGTAAAGCGAATTATCAACGAGCCTACGGCAGCAGCACTGGCTTATGGTTTAGACAAGAAAGAGTCCGACCAAACTATCGTAGTATATGATTTAGGTGGAGGTACTTTTGATGTTTCGATACTTGATTTAGGTGATGGAGTTTTTGAAGTTAAGTCAACGAATGGTGACACTCATTTAGGTGGTGATGACTTTGACCAACGTATTATTGACTTCCTAGCCGATGAATTTAAGAATACCGATGGCATTGATTTGAGAACCGATGCAATGGCAATGCAACGATTAAAAGATGCTGCTGAAAAAGCCAAAATCGAATTATCCAGTTCGCAGAAAACAACTATCAACCTGCCGTTCATTACGGCCACTCAGGAAGGCCCGAAGCACATAAACGTCGATCTAAGTCGCTCAAAATTTGAACAACTTGTAGACGATCTGGTGAAGCGTTCAATTAAGCCTTGTGAACAAGCTCTAAAAGATGCTGGCTTAAAGAAAAGCGATATCGATCAAGTAATCTTAGTTGGTGGTTCAACTCGTATTCCTCGTATTCAAGATGCTGTAAAAGGATTCTTTGGAAAAGATCCGAGCAAAGGAGTAAACCCTGACGAAGTTGTGGCTGTAGGTGCTGCTATTCAAGGCGGAGTTCTAACTGGTGAGGTAGATGATGTTGTGTTATTAGATGTAACTCCTCTAACCTTAGGGATTGAAACCCTTGGTGGTGTTATGACTCCACTTATTGAGTCAAACAGTACGATTCCGACATCTAAGTCTCAAGTATTTTCAACCGCGGCAGATAACCAAAGCAGCGTAGAAATTCATGTTCTTCAAGGCGAGCGTGCACAAGCAGCAGCCAACCGGACTCTAGGTCGCTTCCATTTAGATGGTATCCCACCTGCACCGCGAGGTATGCCACAAATTGAGGTGACGTTTGACTTAGATGCTAATGGAGTACTTAATATCGTTGCTAAAGATAAAGGTACGGGCAAAGAGCAAACAATTCGTATTGAATCTTCTTCTGGATTATCCGACGAGGAAATCGAAAAAATGAAACAAGCTGCCAAAGAACATGAAGACGAAGATAAAAAAATTCGTGAAAAAGTAGAAAAGATGAATCAAGCAGATGGGCTAATCTTTTCTACCAAGAAACAGCTTGAAGAGTATGCAGATAAAATCTCAGAGGATAACAAAAAAGCCATAGAAGATGCAGTTGCCAAACTTGAAGAAGTGCACAAAGCTGAGAATTTAGACGAGCTCGATGTCGCTATGGAAGCAGTGAATACCGCTTGGGCAGGGGCTTCACAGGAAATCTATGCAGCATCGCAAGCTGAAGCGGAAGCTGCTGCAGATAGCGCAGAAACCGAAGGCGATGCAGTGGATGGTGGTGAGAGTACTGCTTCTACCGATAATGATGCCATTGATGCTGATTTTGAAGTAGTCGACGAAGACGAAAAGGATAAGTAAACCTATCTTGAATATTCTTGGCATCGAAACTTCTTGTGACGATACTGCCGCTTCAGTGATAAATGAGTCGGGTGTGTTGTCCAATATCATTGCCTCTCAATCTATCCATGTTCAATACGGTGGTGTAGTTCCTGAACTCGCTTCAAGAGCCCATCACCATACCATTAGTCAAACGGTCGAACAAGCATTATCTGAAGCTCAACTCGGCATACATGACATAGACTTAATCGCTGCTACACAAGGCCCTGGCCTTATGGGTTCATTGTTAGTTGGTTTAAGTTTTGCCAAAGGAATATCTTTAGCTAATCAAATTCCTTTAGTGGGTGTGAATCATATGCATGCGCATATTTTTGCCAACACCATTGAGCATAACCTTGAATATCCATTGATCGCCTTAACCGTTTCTGGAGGTCATACCCAGTTGAGTAAACTTAGCGGCCCATATACCCCAGAAATTATTGGTCAAACAAGAGACGATGCCGCTGGCGAAGCCTTCGATAAAATTGGCAAACTTTTAGGTTTAAACTATCCCGCAGGCCCTAAAATAGATACATTATCTCGGGAAGGAAACCCCTATTTCTATAAATTCCCAATGGGTCTTATCCAAAAAGGATTAGATTTTAGTTTTTCCGGTCTTAAAACTAGTGTTTTATATTATCTTCAAAACAAAAATAACGCATTCATAACACAATACCTTAACAATATTTGCGCAAGCGTAAGCCATGCTATTACTGAGGTGCTGGTTACAAAACTAGAGCGGGCTATGCAGGCACATTCCATCCCTCGAGCAGTGTTAGCCGGTGGGGTTTCAGCGAACTCAATGCTAAGAAAAAAAGCGGCTGCAATGGCGGAAAAAAATAACTTCACCATATATAAACCCTCTTTTTCCTACTGCACCGATAATGCTGCAATGATAGCTGCTACAGCAAAAGTGATGCTACAGAATAAGTCTAGTATTAGTCATAATCAAAGATTAAAAGAAGGTTTCGGCATTCAGCCATATTCTGTTCAACCTGTTTAAGACTTCGTGATATTATCATTTAATTGCTCTATTAATTGTAACGTTTGTCCCAATAAGAAATGTTTTACATCTATGCAGCTTAGCTTGTAATTCAGTACTTTTCCTCGATGAACGAAACAATAGATGCTCTTCAACTGAATCTTGGCAGTGGCGGACTTATGATTATGAATATGTCCTTGGCTATAATCATGTTTGGAGTAGCCTTAGAACTAAAAATCTCCCATTTTAAAGCCATAGCAGAACAGCCTAAAGGAATTTTTTCAGGTTTTATATCCCAATTTTTATTTCTACCAGCTATTACCTTTATCCTTATTTGGCTGTTGGAACCCTATCCTAGTTTTGCCTTGGGAATGATGATGGTTGCAGCTTGTCCAGGAGGAAATATTTCAAATTTTTTCACCCAGTTAGCAAGAGGTAATATGGCTCTTTCTATCAGCCTTACAGCCATTGCCACCTTGTTAGCGGTCCTCGCCACACCATTGAATTTTACATTTTGGGCTAGTTTATATCCTCCGACAGCTGACATACTTCGAGAAATTCAGGTTAACCTAGTTCAAGTATTTCAAATTGTTGGGTTAATTTTAGGCATCCCACTTATATTAGGAATGCTTTTTAGACATTACGCAGAAAACTATGCAATACAGTGGACTGGTTGGATTAAACGATTTGGAATAGTTTTTTTTGGATGTTTTGTAGTAGTCGCTTTTAGTATGAATCTTGAACATTTCTTGGGTTATGTTCATTTTGTTATTGGCTTAGTTTTTTTGCATAATCTCCTGGCACTAGTAGGAGGTTATAGCTGGGGAAAACTGTTTAATCTACCTGAGTCCGATTGTAAATCTATAGCTATTGAAACTGGTATACAGAATTCTGGACTCGGACTTTTACTTATCTTTAGTTTTTTTAATTCGTTAGGTGGTATGGCATTAATTGCGGCTTGGTGGGGGATTTGGCATATAATAGTGGGTTTTATAATTAGCTGGTATTGGTCCACAGGTAAAACCAGCATAAAAAAA
>MDTG01126911.1_pt1 | contig 20357 bp, 17 predicted proteins | sample 811421 | NCBI WGS metagenome assembly MDTG01 (sample SAMN05326645, study PRJNA326480) | marine metagenome | isolation source: seawater | place: Pacific Ocean: South East | collected 2011
CGGACGTGGGGGCAGTACCCACCACCTCCACCATTTTCAACTTATGGGGGTGAATTAGGATCGACGGGTGTATAAAGGCTATTCTTTCGTTCGGTATTGTTCCGCCGAAATGGGCTATTAATAATTGCAAATAATAAATTTGCTCTTGCAGCTTAATTAATTTTTTAGTTAAGCTACGGGGTTTGGGGCACCTGGCAACAGAACGCCCCTTTTAAAACATTTATTTAAGAAAAAATTTTTTAAGTTCTCATAATCAAATAGTATATATTTTTTATTACTATGAAATTAATGTATAGACCAGAAATAGACGGTTTGAGGGCAATCGCTGTTTTACTTGTAATATTCTATCACTTTAAATTGTCTTTCATTGGATTTGAACCCTTTAATGGCGGTTTTTTAGGTGTTGATATTTTTTTTATTATTTCGGGTTTTCTTATCACTTCAATTCTTATGAGCGACAATAAAAAGTCTAGTGGAATAAACCTTATAATTTTCCTAGAAAGAAGGTTAAGAAGGATTTTACCAGCTTTAATTGTATTTGTTTTCTTTATTACAATTATTTTAATAATTTTATTTAAAAACTATGAAAAATTATTTTTTCTTAACCTAGACCATATAATTAAATCTTTATTATTTGTTTCAAACGACGTGTTCTCAGATTACTTTGATCCTGGTAGAGATGGTAATATTTCTTATCATACTTGGTCATTATCAGTTGAAATTCAAATATATATTTTATTTATGATTGGTTTTTATTTGATCAAAGATTTACCCTCAAAATATCAAATCTTAACAATTTTATTAACATTATTTATTACAGGTGTCTTAACACAACTCGGTGCGAACCTTAAATTTGAAAGTCCATGGATAGATGAAAATTTTTATTTTTTTAATCAACCATATTGGGCTGGATTTTACTCTCCAATTTCTAGGTTATTTGAGTTTTGTGCTGGGTCTTTGTGTGCATTATTAAAGATGGATAACTCAAAATGGTCAAAAAATTTTTTATCATATTTTGGCTTAATTTTAATTATTGGCTCTTTATATTATTTCGATGATACCATATTCCATCCTGGATTATACACTTTGCCACTTATTTTTGGAACATCCTTTATGTTAATAAATAATAATAGTAACTTTATAATTAATCAAATCCTCAGTAGTAAATATGTTAGTTTCATTGGAAAAATATCCTATAGTACTTATCTTTTTCATGTTCCAATAATTTTTTTAATAAATTTTTACTTTTTTAAAATAAATAGTTTACTGAAACTATTTTTAATAATTTTTTTTACATTTTTAATTTCATCAATTTCATACTACTTTATTGAGAACAGATTTAGAGCAAAAAAATTAAAATCAATAACTTTTATGAAATTTTTAGTTTACTCTTATATAGTTATCATTTCTATAGTTATTTATTTTAAATTTTATGAAAAAGCCGAAATTAAGTACAATAGAATTGATATGTTAACTGAAAGAGTTGAATATCTTGATAAATTGAGGACTAAAACTAAAATAGCCGGTGAAGAAATAAATTTTTCAAAACATAATTTTACAACTAATAAATTAAAAATTCTAATCATTGGAAATTCAATTTCTGAAGATATGTTTTTAACATTCGAAATTAACAAGAGTCTGTTTCAAAATTACGAATTTAAATATTTTAGAATGCAAATATCAAATTTTTTGAAAAAAAATAAAAGAGAGAAGGAAATACAGAATTTTTTTACAAATTCTAAATTATTCCAAGAATCGGATGTAATTTTAATATCTACAAATTTTAGAAAATATGGAAGATATTCAAGAGATATAGAATCTTTGGACGAAATTTTAAAAATTACAAAAAAATTTAATAAAAAACTAGTTTTAACAAGTAATGTTCCACAGTTTGGAAGTATTTTCTCACCAGTTGAGGACGTTATTTTTAAATATAATTTAAAATTTAATGAAAGAGAAAAAATAAATAAAGAAGTTTATAAACTTATAAACAAAAAAGAGTACTTAAAAAATAAAACGATAGAAAAATTTGCAAAACAAAATGATATTATATTTTTAAATAAACTAAATTATATGTGCTCTAAAACTTTAAAAGAATGTGACGCTCTTAGCAAAGATTTAAAAATAAATTTAAAAGATGCGCTTCATATATCTTTAGACGGTGCTAAAAATTATGGGAATAAAATTAGTAAAACTAACTGGTTTTCAGTAGACTAAGTTTTGCGGCCAGAGAGACTTGAACTCTCATAGGATATTCCCACTTGGCCCTCAACCAAGCCTGTCTACCAATTTCAGCATGGCCGCCTGTGCGGCAGATTATGTGAATGACAACCTAGTTTCAAGTTGATAAAATAACTTATGGAATTTACTTCAGAAATTAGAAAAGCTACTGACTCTATATATCAAAAAATATCAAAGACTATACCCGATATAGAATGGTCTTTGCACGCTCCATATATTTATGAGATTAACAAATTAAAAAAAGAAAAGAATGCAGTAATTTTAGCTCATAACTATCAAACACCTGAAATTTATCATGGAGTCTCGGATTTTTCTGCAGACTCACTTGCTCTAGCAATTGAGGCATCAAAGACAAGGGCTGATTTAATTATAATGTGCGGGGTACACTTCATGGCTGAGACAGCAAAATTAATGAATCCTAAAAAAAAAGTACTTTTACCAGATATGAGAGCTGGTTGTTCGTTATCTTCATCTATTACAGGGGAAGATGTAAGAAAATTAAAAAAAGTTCATCCTGGTGTCCCTGTTGTTTCATATGTAAATACTTCTGCTGAAGTTAAATCAGAAACAGACGTATGTTGTACATCCGCAAATGCTGTTAAAATTGTAAATTCTCTAGGTGTAAAAAAAGTAATTTTTTTACCAGATGATTATTTAGCAAAATATGTGGCATCACAAACAAATGTTGAAATTATATCTTGGAGGGGAACCTGCGAAGTGCACGAAAAATTTACAGATACTGAAATAAACGAAATTAGAAAAAATAATCCCGAAATCAAAGTTATTGCTCATCCAGAATGTCCTCCTGATGTCATTAATGCCAGCGATTTTACTGGATCAACAAGTGGAATGATTAAATATGTTAAAGATAACCAACCAAAAAAGGTGATGATGGTAACCGAATGCTCTATGAGTGACAACATTCAAGTTGATAATCCTAACGTAGAATTTATTAGACCATGCAATTTATGTCCTCATATGAAAAGAATTACTCTTCCTAAAATATTAGATTGTTTAAAGAATGAGACAAATGAGATAATTATGAGCGATAATATTATTAAAAAAGCCAGAAGCTCTGTAGAAAGAATGACAGAAATTGGCAGATAAAATCTGTGTTTAAAATTAAATTAACTAAAAATTTTATAAAAAATAGTTGTAGGAAAGCATTAAAAGAAGATCTTTACCCAAATGGAGATATAACATCGAAGTTATTACAAAATGATATCCAAAAGAAAATTCATCTTATTTCAAACAATATGGGTATTATTGGTGGACTAGATTTCGCAAAATATACTTTTAAAATTATTGATAGAAAAATAAAGATAAGAATAATAAAAAAAGAGGGCTCTAGGATAAAAAAAGGAGATGTAATTGCTATAATTAGTGGAAATTTAAAAAATATTTTAATTGGTGAAAGAGTTGCGTTAAATTTTTTGTGTCATATCTCAGGAATAGCAACATTTACTGATAAATTTGTTAAGGCAGTGAAAGGTAAATCTGAGATATGTTGTACTAGAAAAACAATACCAAATTTTCGAATCATACAAAAATATGGGGTAAAATTAGGGGGTGGTAAAAATCATAGATATAATTTAAGTGATGAAATTCTGATAAAAGATAATCATATCATTGCAAGTCCAAATATTAGAGATTTAGTTCTAAGAGCAATAAAAAAAAATAAAGGAAAAAAAATTACTGTAGAAGTAGACAACTTAAGTCAATTTAAAAAAATATTTGGTTTAAAATTTAATACTATTTTATTCGATAATATGAATTTATATAATCTTAAAAAAGGTGTAGATCTTGCTAAGAAATACTATGAAACAGAAACATCCGGAAATATTAATTTAAAAAATATTAAATTAGTTTCTAAAACTGGAGTAAATAGAATATCTATTGGGAGTATTACACACAGCGCTCCAGCTTTAGATTTAAAACTTGAAATATAATAATTTACTTTTTAAGCTCTGCTTGAGCTGCTGCTAATCTTGCAACTGGAACTCTATAAGGAGAACAAGAAACGTAGTCTAATCCTGTTAAAGAACAGAATTTTATACTTTTAGGGTCTCCACCATGCTCTCCACAAATTCCTAATTTGATTTTTTTGTTTTGCTTTCTTCCTTCTTCAGATGCAATTTCAATTAAGTTTCCAACACCTTCGTCAATTGAAATAAAAGGATCTATCTCAAATATTTTATTTTCTATATAATCATTTAAAAATTTACTACTATCATCTCTACTAATTCCAAATGTTGTTTGTGTTAAGTCATTTGTTCCAAAACTAAAAAATTCTGCATGTTTGGCTATATCTTTTGCCTTTAAAGCTGCCCTTGGTAACTCAATCATTGTTCCAACTAGAAAACTTAACTTAATTTTTCTCTCTTTCTCAACACTTTTGGCAACTTTATAAACTAAATCTTTCATAATTTTAATCTCTGCTTCTGTAGAAACAAGGGGTATCATTATTTCTGGAATTATTGATTTGATCTTATTTTTTTTGCAATCAACTAATGCCTCAAAAATTGCTTTACATTGCATCTCGTAAATTTCAGGAAAGGAAATTGCTAATCTACAACCTCTATGGCCAAGCATTGGGTTTTGTTCATGTAATTCAGATATTCTGTGTTTTACTTCTTCTAATGTTAATCTTAATGAATTAGCAACTGCTAAAATCTCATCATGATTTTTTGGAAGGAATTCATGCAGTGGTGGATCTAGTAATCTGACAGTCACTGGCAAGCCCTTCATTATTTTAAATATTTTAACGAAATCATTTTTCTGGTGAGGTAAAAGTTTTAATAAAGCTTTATCTCTATCAACTTTGGATTTAGAAAGTATCATCTCACGGACAGATAAAATTCTCTCTTCATCAAAAAACATATGTTCTGTCCTACATAAACCAATACCTTCTGCTCCAAAATCCCTTGCAGTTTTTGTATCATTAGGAGTTTCAGAGTTTGTTCTAATCTTAAGTTTCTTAAATTTATCAGCCCAATTCATAACTTTAAGAAAATCTCCAGAAATATCAGGTTTGATAGTTTTAACTTCACCTAAAATAATTCTTCCAGAAGATCCATCAATTGTTATAATTTCACCTTCCTTTATTATTTTATTTTTTGCTTTAAAAATCCTATTTTTGTAATCTATTTCTATCTCTGTACTTCCGGATACACATGGTCGACCCATTCCTCTTGCAACAACAGCTGCATGACTTGTCATGCCACCTCTTGATGTCAATATCCCTTTTGCAGCATGCATCCCGTTAATATCTTCGGGTGAAGTTTCAATTCTTACTAATATTGTATCTTGCATCATTGAATTTAGTCTTTCGGCTTCCTCTGAGGAAAAAACAACTTTTCCACTAGCTGCACCAGGAGATGCTGGTAATCCATAAGCTATCACATCAATCTTACTTTTTTCGTCTAAAGATGGATGCAATAAATTATCAAGAGAATTTGGATTAATTCTTAAAATGGCGTCTTTCTTTGAGATAATTTTTTGATTAACCATATCTACTGCAATCTTAATTGCAGATTTCGCAGTTCTTTTGCCTGACCTTGTTTGTAGAATCCATAGTTTTTTATTTTCTACTGTAAACTCTACATCCTGCATATCTTTATAGTGTCTTTCTAAAGATAATAATATTTTTTTAAGCTCATTAAAAACTTTAGGCATTGTTTCTTCTAAAGATTTATTATTTGATTTTGAATTAATTCTAGATTTTTTAGTAATATAATGAGGAGTTCTGGTACCTGCTACTACATCCTCCCCTTGTGCGTTTATTAAATATTCACCATATATTTCATTTACCCCATCAGAAGGATTTCTCGTAAATACAACGCCCGTTGCACATTCCTCACCCATATTTCCAAAAACCATTGATTGTACATTTACAGCTGTTCCCCATTTAGAGGGTATTTGATTTATTTTTCTATAGGTTTTTGCTCTTTTACTGTCCCAAGACAAAAATACGGCGTTTATTGCACCAAATAATTGATCATTAACGCTTTGTGGGAAAGGTCTATTAGTTTCTTTAATAACAACATTTTTAAAATCAGAAATTAATGCTTTCCAGTCTTCTGCATCTAGATCTGTGTCTAATAAAACTCCTTTTGTTAGCTTATAATTTTCAATTAATTCCTCAAATTTATAATTTTCAATTTTTAAAACTACGTTTCCATACATTTGTATAAATCGTCTATAACTATCACTTGCAAATCTTTTATTTTTTGTCTTACTAGCTAATGCTTGAACAGTTTGATCGTTAAGTCCTAAATTTAAAATTGTATCCATCATGCCAGGCATAGAAACTCTTGCTCCAGATCTTACCGACAACAAAAGGGGATCTTCTAAACTTCCGAATACTTTATTATTTTCCTTTTCAATTTTTTTTAATTCTAAATTTATTTGTTTTTTAATTTTTGGACTTAGTTTCTTTTTGTTTTTATAAAATATATCACAAACAGCAGTGGATATAGTAAACCCAGATGGAACTGGGAAACCCATTCTTCCCATCTCTGCAAGATTAGATCCTTTTCCTCCTAAAATATATTTGGGAATTTTTAATTTTTTTGTGTCGTTTGATTTAAAATTAAAAATTAATTTTTTCATATTAAAGAATCTATTTTCGTTAAATTAAAATAATTATCATATGTTTTGCATAACATTTTTAATAATTCTATTCTGTTTTTTTTAATTTTTTCATCTTCATCATTTACAACAACATTTTCAAAAAAACTTGTTATTTCATTTTTTGCGGATGCTAATAAAGATAACTGCTCTTCGTAGTCATTTTCAATTTTAATATTTGTAAAATTTTTTCTAATATCATGTATTTTTTTATAAAGATCTTTCTCATATTCATTTTTAAATAATGAAGGATCGGCATAACCTAATGTATCATCTTTAAATTCATTTATTTGCGAGTTTAAGATATTTGCTGCTCTTTTGTAGTTAATAATTAAATCTAAACCTATTTGCTTGTTAATAACTCCATTTAATTTGTTTGCCTTACTAAAAATTGTAAGCATTTCATCTAAATCAAAATTAATCACCGCAGTTTCAATTATATCCTTTCGAATTCCTTTTTCTTTCATAAAATATTTAAATCTATCAAGCATAAATTCTGTAAGATTTGTTATTACTTTAATATTATCAAAATTAATTGATTGTTGATTATAAATTTGGCAAGAGTAATTTATTAATTCTTTTAACTTGAATGTAAATTTATTTTCAATAATAATTTTAGTTAAACCATTAGCTACTCTTCTGAGTGCGTATGGATCTTTTGAACTTGTAGGTATTAAGTTTAAGCCAAAGAATCCTACAAGAGTATCGACTCTGTCGCTTACAGATAAAGCCACGCTATAACTCTTTTTTGGCACCTTGCTATTATTACCTGTGGGCAGATAATGCTCTCTAACAGCGTTTGAAACCTCTTTTTCAAAACCTTGTGCTTCTGCGAAGTATCCACCAACTATACCTTGCAATTCTGGGAATTCACTCACTAAGTCAGACAAGAGATCTACTTTACAAATTGTGGATGCTATCTCAACTTTTTCCTTACTAATGAGAAGTTCGTCAGATAATATTCCACCTATTTTTTTTAATCTTTGAACTTTATCAAAATAATTTCCTAAACCGTTAAAATAATTAATTTTTTGAAGTTTAAAAACCTGTTTAATCATATTTTTAGACTTATTAAGTTTCCAAAAATAGTCTGCATCTGAAAGTCTTGCCTCAATAACTCTTTCATTTCCTTTTTTGATTAATCCTTTTTTATCCTCACAATCTGCAACTATAAAAAAATGGTTGATCAAGTGATTATTTTTATCATAAACTAAAAAAAACTTCTGGTGATTTTCAATGGTGCTCACAATAATTTCATCTGGCATATCTAAATATTTTTTATTGAAAGTGCATAAAATAATATTTGGTTTTTCTACAATATTTGTAACTTCTTCGATTAAGCTATCTTTTAATATAGGGTTCAAATTTTTTTTTAATGAAAATTTCTTTATATTTTTCTCAATATAAGAACGTCTATAATTTTGATCTATTATTATACCAGTTTTGTTAAAAAAATTTTTATAATTTTTAAAGTTCTTAAAAACTTTTTGTTTTTGTTCTAAATTTTTATCAATATAAGTTTTATTAGAGCTTTTAACATGAAAAAATCGAAAGTTTAAAGTTTTACCGTTAAAGATAGCCATTATTGATTTTAATGGTCGTCCCCAGTATAGATCGTAAGTTCCCCATCTCATTGATTTTTTCCATTTAATTTGGGCTAGTATATTTGGCATATTCTGCTCCAAGATTTTTTGAGTATTTACTTTTTTTTGTGAAGTTCTGTAAAAGAAAAAACTACCGCTTTCAGTAACCCTTTTATAAAGTTTTTTTTTACTTATTTCATTGGATTTAATAAAACCTTCAATTGCATTTTTTGGTGCACTAACTTTTGGTCCTCGGATTTCTCTTGATTTTATAACAATTTCCTTTTGAATATTTTTAAAGTAAATGACTAATCTATTTGGAGTAGAGTGAGCAAAGAAATTTTTGTCATAAATTATGTTCTCTTTATCTAAAAAATTTATAACATTTCTTAATAAATTTTCTCTTGCAGAAATCTGTAATGCTGGAGGGATTTCCTCACTAAATATTTCTAGTAAAAATTCAGACATTTAATCTTTATCCTTAAGCCAAATTTCTCCAACACCTTTAACTAACTCTCTTATTTTTAAAATATATTCAGCTCTCTGAGCAATGCTAATGGATCCTCTGGCATCGAGAATGTTAAATACATGACTTGCTTTTAGAATTTGATCATATGCAGGTAATGGCAAATTTTTGTTTAATAAGTTTCTTGCTTCATTTTCGAGGATTTCGAAATTTTTAAATAAACTTGTGGAATCAGCAACTTCAAAATTATATTTGGAAAACTCTTTTTCTGATCTATAAAATATATCTCCGTAGGTTATACCTTCATCATTCCAAATAAGATCGAAAACATTATTTTTTTGCTGATTAAACATGCATACTCTTTCAAGACCATAAGTTAATTCCACCGAGACTGGATTACATTGAAATCCTGCCATTTGTTGGAAATAAGTAAACTGAGTTATCTCCATTCCATCGCACCATACTTCCCAACCTAATCCAGCAGCACCCAAAGTAGGACTTTCCCAGTCGTCCTCAACAAATCTTATGTCATGATTTTTTTGATTTATTTCAATTTCCTTTAAACTATTCAAAAACAATTTTTTAATGTTATCAGTTGATGGTTTAATTATTACTTGAAATTGATAATAATGTTGAAGTCTATTTGGATTTTCTCCATATCTTCCATCAGTAGGTCTTCTAGATGGTTGAACATATGCAGCTTTCCATGGTTCAGGTCCAAGAGACTTTAAAGTAGTAGCTGGATGAAAAGTTCCAGCTCCAACTTCAATATCATATGGTTGTAAAATTATACAACCTTGTTTGCTCCAGTAATTTTGAAGGTTTAAAATTGTTTTTTGAAATGTCAAATTTTTTTTTAAATTATTAGAAACCATATTTTTGCCAGATAGATTTTTCTTCGATAGAATTTAAAAATTTATCAATTTGTGTTTCTGAAGATAATTTTCTAGCTAACCAACTTTTATTTTTCTCAAATTTTTTAATTATTATATCATCACCAAATTTCTCCCTTAAAATTTCATTTGCATTTCCAATACCATCTATTAAACCAAGCTCTAAAGCTTTTGTTCCTGACCAAAATTCACCAGTAAAAAGTTCGTCACTACTATTTTTTTTTAATTTTGTAGATCTGCTTTTCTCAACTACATTTATGAAATTTTTGTGTAAGTCTACCTGAATATTTTTCAATCTTTCTATGTCCTCTTTCTTTTCATCTAAGAAAGGATCCAAAGTGCTTTTGTTTTTGCCAGCTGTATATACTCTACGCTTTACACCTATTTTAGCTATTAAGTCTTTGAAACCAAAGGAAGAATAGATTACGCCTATAGAACCAATTATTGAGCTTTGATTTGCATAAATTTCATCACCGGCACAGGAAATTAAATAACCTCCTGATGCAGCCACGTCTTCAGCAAAAACAAAAACTTTTTTTTTATATTTTTTCGCCTGGTATCTAATAAAGTCATAAACCAAATGAGACTGTACAGGAGATCCACCGGGAGAATTAATTGCAATAGCAACAGCAGGTGATTTTTTTATAGAAAAAGCTTTTTTTATAATCTCCTCTTGTCCTGATAAATCAATACCTTGCTTAAATTTACCAACAGAACCTATAACTCCAGAAAGTCTTATTAAAGGTATTATTTTTTTTTTTTTAAAAATAGAAAACATAAATATGCTTATTAAATTTTTTAAGTAATATAAAGTCTACTTATAGTTGAAGTTTTGGGTGCGTCAATTGATAAGTATATTAATAATTTAATTATACTAGTTTTATTCAATGGGAACTGTAGTCCAATTAAAAACAAAAATTAATAATTCTTACTTACAACTCAAAGATTCTGTTGATGACAAACTAATTTTAGTTGATGAGAAAATTAAACAAAAATTAAGCAGTAAAGTAGAGCTAGTTGATGAAATGACTAAATATCATATTAGTACTGGTGGCAAAAGAATTAGAGCTTTATTGACATTAGGATCTGCAAAACTTTGCGGTTATTTAAAAGGTGGAAGGGATATAAATTTATCTGCGTGCGTAGAGTTAATACATGCGGCTACATTAATGCATGATGATGTTATCGACAAAGGTGAAGTGAGAAGAGGAAAAAAAACACTAAATAAAATTTGGGGTAATGCATCCTCAATATTAGTTGGTGATTACTTGCTCAGCAGATGTTTTGAGATGATGGTTGATGATGGTGATTTAGAAGTTTTAAAACTATTATCCTCAACTTCAGCTGAAATTTCACAAGGTGAAGTTCTTCAGCTACAACATAATAGAGAAGTAGATATGTTGGAAGAAATATATTTAAAAATTATATCTTGGAAAACTGCGTCACTATTTGCCGCCTCCACAAGAGTTGGGGCAATATTATCAAAAAAAGATAGAAAAATTAAAGATGCTTTAACATCTTATGGAAAAAACTTAGGCCTAACTTTTCAGATAGCTGATGATACTTTAGATTATAATTCGGATATTAAATTTTTTGGAAAAAAAATTGGTAATGATTTTTATGAAGGGAAAATTACACTACCCATAATTTTATTAAATCAAAAACTAAATGAAAAAGAGAAAAAAGGATTATCAGATTTATTTAAAAAAGAGTACAGAGATAAAAATGATTTCGAGAAAATATTAAAAATGATAAAAAAATATAATATAATTTCTGATTGCTATAAAAAAGCAGAATACTTTATAAATATTGCCTCAAATTCATTAAATATTTTTAAAGATAGTAAAGAAAAGGAAATACTGAAAAGATTAACCTATTTTAGTTTAGAAAGAACTTTTTAAGGACTCAATAAATTTTTTTTCCAATTATTTTTATCTATTTTTTTATATATCAATCTTTCATGAACCCTATTATCTCCGTCAAGCCAAAATTCAATTTCTTGGGGATCTAAATTCCAACCAGACCAGAAATTTGGCCTTGGTAAACTCTTTTCTTGGGGAAATTTTTTTTTATAGTAATTTATATTATCAATTAATTCGTTTCTGTCTTTTAATATTGTGCTTTGTTTTGAGGCCCATGCTCCAATTCTGCTTCCATATGCTCTAGAGTTATAATAAATATCTGCTTCCTTTTCACTTACTGAAACAATTTTGCCAACTATTCTTATTTGTCTTAATAAACTTTTCCAGTGAAAACACATAGAGACATTTGGGTTGTTTTTTAAATCTTTGCTTTTTTTGCTATTTAAATTTGTGTAAAATACAAATCCCTTTTTACTGTAATCTTTTAATAAAACCATTCTTACTGTCGGAATTAAATTTTTGTCACAAGTTGCCAATGCAACTGCATTTGGATCATTTATTTCGGTTTTATGAGCTTCTTCAAACCAATCTTTGAATAAATCTATTGGATTATCCTTATCTCCAAAGCAAATATTTAATCCTAAAGTGTTTTTTTCATTCATAATTTAAACAAAATAATTTATATAATATATTAATGTCTTTTAACACATTTGGAAAAATATTTCGTTTTACTACTTGGGGTGAGTCACATGGTCCAGCAATAGGTTGTGTGGTGGATGGGTGTCCACCAAATATACCTTTAAACGAAAGTGATATCCAAATTGAACTAAATAAAAGGAAACCAGGACAATCTAAATTTACAACTCAGAGGAAAGAAGACGATAAAGTTCATATTTTATCTGGTATATTTGAGGGTAAAACTACGGGCACTCCAATTTCTCTTATAATTTATAATAAAGACATGAGATCTAGGGATTATGAGACTATAAAAAATAAATTTAGACCTGGCCATGCTGATTTTACTTATTTTAAAAAGTATGGAATTAGAGATTACAGAGGAGGAGGAAGACAATCAGCTAGGGAGACTGCGAGCAGAGTTGCGGCTGGAGCTATAGCCCAAAAAGTACTAAAAAATAGGTTGGGAAATAAATATAAAGTTATTGGAGCAGTAACACAATTAGGGATTTTAGGATGCGATGTAAAAAAATGGGATGATAACTTTATTAGAAAAAATCCTTTATTTTGCCCAGATAAATCAATTTTAAAATTGTGGGAAAAATATTTACTAAGTATTAGAAAAGCTGGCTCATCTTGTGGCGCAATTATTGAAATTAGAGCTAGAGGAATACCTGTAGGTTTAGGTGCTCCTATTTATTCAAAATTAGATATGGATTTAGCTTCAGCAATGATGAGTATCAACGCGGTAAAAGGTGTAAACATAGGATCTGGGATAAATTCGGCTCAGCTTAGTGGCGAGGAAAATTCAGATGAGATTTATCAAAAAGCAAAAAAGACAAATTTCAAATCAAACAATGCGGGTGGAATTTTAGGTGGAATATCCTCTGGGCAAGAAATCGTAGTATCATTTGCTGTGAAACCAACATCATCTATTTTATCTACAAGAAAAACAATTGATAAATTTGGGAAAAACACATCTATTTCAGTAAAAGGGAGACACGATCCATGTGTGGGAATTAGGGCTGTACCAATTGGTGAGGCCATGATGAATTGTGTTTTATTAGACCATTACTTAATGAATAACGCTCAATGTAAAAATTAATTTGACTTTTTAATAATTATTTTAGTATTAAGGGTATCTATAACTTTTTCTATAATACTATTAGTATCCAAGCCTGCATGCTTGTACATTTCTTCAGGTTTGTCTTGATCAATAAATCTATCCGGTAGATTCATTGTTCTAAACTTTAAATTACCATCTAACAAGTTTTTATCTGACAAAAATTTTGATACATGTGAACCAAAACCTCCAATTGATCCCTCTTCAATTGTTATTAATATTTCATGGTCATTCGCAACTTGCCATATCAGATTTTCATCTAAGGGTTTTGCAAATCTTGCATCAATAATTGTGGGATTAATACCTTTTTTTTGTAAGGCCAATGAAGCTTGGATTGTATCATTCAATCTTGCTCCAAAACTTATAATAGCTATTTTTTTACCATCAGATATTATTCGACTTTTTCCTATTGTTAGCTTTTCATCAATTGAAGGAAGATTTACACCAAGACCGTTGCCCCTAGGATATCTAAAAGCACTTGGCCTATCATTAATATCAATTGAAGTATTAATCATTTTTACTAATTCAGCCTCATCACTCGCAGCCATTACAACAAAATTTGGTAAAGTTGATAGATAGGTAATATCAAACGAACCAGCATGTGTTGGCCCATCAGCACCTACCAAACCTGCTCTATCAATTGCAAATCTGACTGGTAAACTTTGGATTGCAACATCATGCACAACTTGGTCGTATGCTCTTTGTAAGAAAGTGGAGTAAATAGCAGCAAAAGGTTTATATCCCTCTGTTGCTAATCCTGCGGCAAAAGTAACGGCATGTTGTTCAGCAATTCCGACATCAAACATTCTTTTGGGAAATTTTTTAGCAAATAAATCCATTCCAGTACCAGATGGCATTGCAGCTGTTATTCCTATTACCTTACTATCTTTCTCTGCATGCTCTATTAAAGTATTGGCAAACACTTTTGTATAAGATGGAGTAACTGATTTTGATTTTTCCTGTTTTCCAGTATTAATATTAAATTTTGATACACCATGATATTTGTCTTCAGAATTTTCAGCGAAACTATATCCCTTTCCTTTTTGAGTTTTGACGTGAATCATGATCGGACCCTGATAGTTAATATCTTTCGCGTTTTGAAGAACTGGTAATAAAGCATCAATATCGTGTCCGTCTATAGGACCAACATAATAAAAACCCATAGAATTAAATAAAGTTCCTCCGGTAACTGCAGATCTTAGAAAATCTTCTGCTTTACCAGCTTTTTTTGAAAACCTTTTTGAGAAAGCAGATATAATTAATTTAATTGTTTCTCTCAAACTAAAATAAATTTTTCCTGACAGAATTTTTGCGAGATAAGATCTCATTGCACCAACCGGCTTCGCGATCGACATATCATTATCATTTAAAATCACTATTATTTTAGTTTTACTTGCGCCTGCATTGTTCATTGCTTCGTATGCCATACCTGCGCTTATCGCACCATCTCCTATTACAGATATAACATTGTCTGATTTATTTGAGAGATTATTAGCTATTGCGATACCTAATCCAGAAGATATTGATGTTGAGCTGTGGGCTGCACCAAACGGATCATATTCACTCTCAGATCTTTTTGTGAAACCAGATAACCCGTTACCTTTTCTTAAAGTTCTGATTTTGCCTTTTCGTCCTGTTAATATTTTATGTGGATAAGCTTGATGACCAACATCCCATATTAATTTATCGTTGGGTGTATCAAAAACATAATGCAAAGCAACAGTAAGCTCAACTACACCCAATCCAGCACCTAAATGTCCACCTGTTTCAGAAACTGCGCTGATCATTTCCTCTCTAACTTCATTTGACAATTCTTTTAAATCAGATTTTTTTAGTTTTCTTAAATCTGACGGAAAATTTATACTATTTAAAAATTTATAATTATTTTTCATTTAGTTCTCGACAATACAAAATTTATAGTTTCCTTTAGATCGTATGCTTTATAATCAAACTTTACAAGGTGATAAAAAATATCATTTTTTAGTTTATTGGAATAAATAATAGCTTTTTTATATCCAAGCAAACTTATTAAAGTTGCTTTTCCTTTTTTTTTATCTTTTTTTGTTTTTTTCCCTACTTGTCTGGCATCACCCCTATAATCAATTAAATCATCTACAATCTGAAATAATAATCCGATATCCGATCCAATACTTTTTAATTTATTATAATATTTTTTTTTGTTTGCTATTATTGCAGGTGCTAGACAACAATACTGGAAAAGCATACCAGTTTTTTTCCTTTGCATATCAATAATTTTATTTTTTGAGACATTTTTTTTTTCATAATTCAAGTCTAGGTATTGTCCTCCAGCTACGCCTGAGTGTCCCACGCATATCGAAAGAAGATTAATTAGTTGATTTTTTACTATTATAGGAACTGCAAGTTGTTTTGAACTCAATATTTCAAACCCAATTGTTAGTAAAGAGTTTCCTGCTAGAATTGCTGTTGACTCTCCAAACTTTTTATGAGTTGTTAATTTGCCTCTTCTCATACTATCATTATCCATGCATGGTAGATCGTCATGTATAAGTGAATACGCATGAATACATTCGACCGCTGCACCTACTTGTATAAGGGTTTTGTAATTAATTTTAAAAATTTGACCAACGTCAACCAATAACTTTGATCTAATTTTTTTTCCACCCGGAAGAAGGCTATATTTCATGGGTTTTAAGAGAAATGAGTGTTTTTGTTTTTTTAAAAAAAATTTAATATAATTATTAGTATCAACTGCAACTTTTTGAAATTTACTTTTCATTTTTAATAATTTTATTAATTTTATCTTGTGTTTCCTCTGATATTTGTTTTGATACAAGTTGAAATTTTCTTTGAATTATATTATTAAGAGAAATTAACTTTTTGTAATCGTTTAAAGAATTTTGAAAGTCTTTTTTTTTTTCTAAACTTTCTATTAAATTATCGGCCAATTGTGTTAATTCAATTAACGATTTATTGTTAATATCATCTGGTAAATTTTTATCTTTCATATAAATATTTAATTAATACATGAAAATCTATAATTCCAGTATTAAAAAATCTATTAAATTTTTGAAAAAAAATGAATGTATAGGTATGCCGACTGAAACTGTGTATGGGTTAGCTGCTAATGCTTACTCAGACAAAGCAACCTCAAAAATTTATAAATTGAAAAGAAGACCAAAATCGAATCCTTTGATAGTTCATTATCTCAATCTAAAATTATTAAAAAAAGACTGCTATTTAAATAAAAACTTCAAAAAACTTTATAAGAAATTTTGTCCTGGTCCTTTAACTTTTATTTTAAAAATTAGAAAAAATTGTAATATATCGAATAATGTTACTAATTCTAAAAACACATTAGCCGTAAGATTTCCAAAACATCCGATCACAAGAACACTATTAAGGAAAATTAAATTTCCGTTGGCCGCTCCAAGTGCGAATATTTCAAAAAGTATAAGTCCAGTTACTAAGGGAGATGTTTTAGAGGAATTTGGCAAAAAAATTTTGCATGTTATTGATGGCGGTCAATCAAAAATAGGAATAGAGTCGACAATCATAGATTTAGTTGGTAAACCAAAAATAGTTAGACTGGGGGGACTAGAATTAAAACAAATTAATGATACATTAAAATCAAAAGTTCTTTTTAGATCAACTTCAAAGCAAAAATATCCGGGTCAAAGCAAATTACATTATTCTCCAGGTATTCCAATTAATCTGAATATTAATAAACCAACTAAAAATAGTGCATTTTTATTAATTAAGAAAAGAAATATAGTGAATAAAAATTTTTTTTATCTTTCTAAAAATAAAAACTTAAATGAGGTAGCAAAAAATTTATATAAAACTCTTAGAAAAATTAAAAATAAGAAGTATAAGCTTATAGAGATTGAAAAAATTCCAAATATTGGACTTGGTATTGCTATAAATGACAGACTAAAAAGAGCATCATTAAAATGACAATAGAAATTAATAATTTACACAAAAATTATAAAAATTTTAAGGCAGTTAATAATTTAAACTTTAAAATTAATTCTGGTTCTATTGTTGGACTTTTGGGACCTAATGGATGTGGTAAAACAACAACTATTGGAATGATATTAGGATTGATAAAACCTTCTAATGGTAAGGTTTTAATAAACGAAAAAAATATAGAAAACGAAAAAAATAGAATAAATGTTTTGCAAAAAATGAATTTTATATCACCATATGTAGAGCTACCAAAAAAACTCACTGTTAAAGAAAATCTAATTGTTTATGGCAAGATGTATGAGGTTCAAAATTTAGAAAAAAAAATTTCTAGATTAATCGATGAACTTAATCTTGGAGAACTTGAAAACAAAAAAACCGGTGAGCTGTCTTCTGGCCAAAAAAATAGAGTCTCTTTAGCCAAATCATTAATTAATCAACCTGAAATATTATTATTAGATGAACCTACTGCAAGTTTAGATCCAGACACGGGAGATTATGTTAGAGCTTATATAGAGAGCTATGCCTCTAAAAATAAAACCACAATTCTTCTAGCGTCCCACAATATGAGTGAAGTAGAAAGGTTATGCTCTGAAATTATGATGATGAAAAATGGAGAGATAATAGATAAAGGAACCTGCAAAGAATTAATTACGAAGCATGGTAGATTAAACTTAGAAGAAACTTTTTTAAAACTAGCAAGAGAATAATTATGAATTTAAGCAGAATGTATGCACTATCTATTCGTCACTTATATTTAATTAAGGGATCATTTCCTAGAATATTGGATTTAATATATTGGCCAACAATTCAAATAATCTTATGGGGTTTTATATCAAAATTTTTTACTATGTATAGTGATTATTATACTAACACTGTAGGTGTGATTTTGAGTTGCGCAATTTTATATGATTTTCTTTTTAGATCTAGCATTAGTTTTAACATGTTATTTTTAGAAGAAATATGGAGTAGAAATTTTACAAACCTTTTTGTAGCCCCCTTAAAAATAAGTGAAATAGTTACAGCTTTGACTTTTACGGCATTAATTAGAACATTAATTGGTATTGTTCCAGCAGTTATATTAATGAGCCCATTATTCGGTGTTTCCATTCTAAATATGGGACCATCTTTATTTTTACTTTTTTTAAGTTTATATTTATTCGGAACAACTTTAGGAATACTTGTAACTTCCGGTCTTTTAAGATTTGGTCCTTCGTTTGAAAACACAGCTTGGTCCTCTTTGTTCCTATTAGCTCCGCTGGGCTGCGTATACTATCCAATAACAATATTGCCAGAGTGGTTACAATTAATTTCCAAATTTCTACCCTTAGTATATATTTTTGAAGAAGCAAGATCAATTTTAGTCAATAATACAGTAAATTTTGAAAATATTTTGAACGCCTTGTTTTTAAATTTAGTTTATTTTATTTTTTCAGTTTCGGTATTTTATTTTTCTTTTCACGGTGCAAGAAAGAAAGGAACGTTGGTAAATATGGGGGAATAATATGGCGCGCCCGCAAGGACTTGAACCCTGAACCTCCAGAGCCGAAATCTGGCGCTCTATCCAATTGAGCTACGGACGCTCAAGTTAGTAATATTATAATTTATGGAAAAAATCATTAATTTTATTGTTTCTGAAAAAGATCATAAAAAAAGGATAGATATTATTTTAGTAAACAAATTTAAAGATATAAGTAGAACTAAAATAAAGGTTTTTATAAAGACAAAATATTTAAAAATTAACAGTATTTTAGTTTTAAATCCATCCAGAAAAGTAAAAAAAGGTGAAAAAGTTAGTTTAAAAATACCAATCGAGAATAAAATCTCTCTAAAACCTTACGATTATAATCTTGATATATTATTTGAAGACGAAAATTTAATTGTTTTAAATAAGCATGCCGGGATATCTATCCATCCAGGTGCGGGTAATTATGATAATACAATTGTAAACGCTTTAATAAAATATAGTGGAAAGAATCTTTCAAATGTAGGAGAATCATTTAGACCAGGAATTGTTCATAGGTTGGACAAAGACACCTCGGGATTAATATTAATTGCTAAAAATAATTATTCACACATTAATCTCGCTTCCCAATTTAAAAACCACACAGTACAAAGAGTATATAATGCTATTATATGGGGAAAAATAAAACCACTTTATGGAAAAATTGATACTTTAATTACTAGAAGTTCAAGAAATAGACAAATGATGGAGGTAGGTCTCACGAAAGGAAAGAGGGCAATAACAAATTATAAGACTATTAAAATTTTTGAGGGCAAAAATATCCCAACCTTTAGTTTGGTTGAATGTAAATTAGAAACTGGAAGAACTCATCAAATTCGAGTTCATTTAACATCTAAAGGAAATCCAATTTTAGGAGATAAACAATATAAAAAAAAATTTAAAAAATTCCAAAATATCAACGATGAGGTTAATGAATTATTAAATAATATAGATAGACAATTACTTCATGCTAAATCTATCAGATTTAATCATCCAATAGATAATAAAAAATTGGAATTTTCATCAAATTTACCCGAAATTTTTGATATATTGCTAAAAAAGCTAAGAAATACCTAAAAAAGAAGTTATTGTAAATTAATAATATTTTATTAAATAAATATGTCTATGTCTAAGTCTAATTATAACCTACCTTCTTTATCAAATGAAGGAGCATTGTCTGCCTACCTAGCTCAGATTAAAAAATTTCCAATGTTGGAAGCTGAAGAAGAATACATGCTTGCAAAAAATTGGAAAAGCACTGGTAATGTTAAATCAGCAGAGAAACTTGTAACTAGTCATCTAAGATTAGTGGCAAAAATTGCAATGGGTTATAAAGGTTATGGACTACCTGTCAGTGAGATGATTTCGGAGGGAAATATTGGACTTATGCAAGCAGTAAAAAAATTTGAACCAGAAAAAGGTTTTAGATTAGCTAC
>MDTG01371683.1_pt1 | contig 20356 bp, 16 predicted proteins | sample 811421 | NCBI WGS metagenome assembly MDTG01 (sample SAMN05326645, study PRJNA326480) | marine metagenome | isolation source: seawater | place: Pacific Ocean: South East | collected 2011
GATTTCTATTGACAGGATAAACTCCAAGTTTTTTTGAAGAGTAATCTTTTAGGAATTCTATTTCAATACTTCTATTTCCAGTTTTATTATTTACTACTAAAGGAGCATCAACACCCAAAATTGCATCTGGATACTTTTTTATGAAAGTTATTACTTCATTTAAATTAGATACAACTCCAGTATAAATAATTTTATTATCATCTAATAAAGTCACACCTGAGTAATTATTTTCACTCCAAGCTAAATCAATACCAATATAAAGCATAAATTTACTGTTTTTCACCTGCATCTGTATAATGTAACTCTAATCCTTTAGAAGTTGCTACAAATCCATTTACATTTATTCTTCCATCATGTACCATTTTATGATGTTCTTTACATAAAGGTATTAGGTTATATTTGTGATTTGCATTTATATGCTCTATAAAGCCTTCTTTATTAGCACGTGCTTGTTCTTTTATATGATGAACATCGTCACAGGCTCTTCCACAAATTACACAAGTTGAGCTATAAACATTTTTATTGTACTTTGAAGTTTTACGCTGAGATAATCTCTCAATTGAGTCATAATCATCTGTTAGTTTTTTTCTAATATTATTAGCAACAGATAAAAACTCTTTATCCATATGTAAAGATTTTGCATACTCTAATCCATACATTGAAGAGCCACTACCATATGCTAATTTTCTATCAAAGATTAATTTATCTTCTTCATTATTATACATTACAGATAGATGTAATGCAATAATATTTTTTAATTTCTCAACATCTTCGATTTCTGGTAATTGGTGTAAATGTGTAGCAAATACAAAAATAGCTTCAAGTTTTGAAAGTTTCAAAATAGAACTTGCAACTATTGATAATCCACTCATTGTTTCAGTACTATGAGATATTTCATCTCCTAAAACTAGGGATTTTTTTGTAGCTCTATTAAAAATATTTTTAAGTTCTAGCATCTCAACTGCAAAAGATGATAGGCCCTTTGCAATATTATCAGCTCCTGAAATCCTAGTATATACAGCATCAAAAATAGAGAATCTCATAGATTTTGCAGGTACGTAAAACCCAGCTTGTGCTAAGATTACTGCAATTCCAATTGCTTTCATTAGTGAAGATTTTCCTGATGAATTAATCCCATATAATAAGACACCATGCATTTTATTGTTATTCATATTAACAGGATTTGAGTTCTTTATAATTACATTATTTTTATACTCTTTTGAAGCTAAACTTAATTCACCTAAAATAATATCGTTTGGGACATAAATCCCCTGTTCTTCATTTGCTTCAATTATTGGATGTCTTAAATCAATACATTCTAAAAAGTTTTCATCATCTTTTGTTTTTACAATTTTAGGACATACATAATTATATTTTTTTGCTGTTTTTATATTTGAAACTGTTAAATCAACTTCAGAAATAAACTGAACTAATTCACTTAATAGTTGTGCAAATTTTTTCTCAAATTCTGATATTTTTTCTTTAAATACTAACTTATTTAGTTCAATAATTTTTCTTAAGTTATGCACATACTTATCTGAAATTTCTTCTGTTAATTTACAAAAAATCTTTACAGAGTTTGTTTGAACTTTTATAGTGAAATCTTTAAATAATAATAAATCATCATCAATAATAATATGAGAGTTTAATAGTTCATCTTTTACTAAATTGAATCTATTTTTTGTCAAGCTTAAAAAGAATCCCTCTTTATCAAGTCTATTTATTCCAACATAGTTAGAGTCTTGAGTTTTTACAAAGGATAGTATATGTGTTTTTAATAGTTCTAATTTTGAGTATAAAATATCATTCTGAATATTTAACTCATCAATTTGAGTATTAATACCACTATTTACCATATTTCCCTCAACATCTTTTAGCATATATTTACCACTAATAGATAAATCAAATGTTGAGTCAATTGATTGTATAAATTGCTCTAGTTCACTACTAGTACAAGGAGGAGTAATAAACTTATAATTTTCCATAAAGGAAACTACTTCTTTTATGCTAAGTAAAGAATCATATAAATAGTTAAGTTCAAAAGGATGTAATCTATTTAATTTTATACGTCTAGTTAATCTTTCAATATCATAAATATTTGCTAATTCATTTTCAATTGGAGCATGATAATCAAACAACTCTTTTGATAAAGCAAATCTTCTTAATAACTCTTTTGAATCTTTTACAGGATGAGTCAATCTCTCTTTTAAAAGTCTTTTTCCCATAGCTGTTGAAGTATTATTTATTAGTTTTATTAAACTTGGATTATGTGATGTTTCAATAATATTCAATTGTTCTATTGCATTATTTCCTAAATAAATATACTTACTAATATCAAGTTTTGAAGGTAGTGATAGTTTTTGTATAATATTTGAATCATGCCCTATTACAAAATCAATTAAAACAGATAAAGATTCTGTACTTAAAGGAACTCTTTCCATATCTAAATGCTCGATTGCAGTTAATAAAGATTGAATATTAAATACATTTTTAAACAGCTCATTTTGATATGAGATTTTAGGTCTAAAGTTAGCTATATGAAATGTTTTTAGTTTTAATTCTAAATAATCAATAACCTCTTTTTCATTAATATTTTTATCTGCAAAAGTAATAATTATTTCATTTGTTTTATGCATATTCATATAGTTAAATACCTCATCTAAGGCAAAAAACTTATCTTCACTAGTTCCATGAACTTCATTGTAATAACATTTTCCAGTAGTAACATCAATAGCAGAATATCCAATTAGGTAAATTCCTCTAATTTGATCAACTAAAATTGAAGTAATATTATTTTCATCTTGGTTTAATACAAAATCAAAATTTGTTCCAGGACTTACTACTGTATCTAAGTACCTTGAGACATTAGGAGGAACGCCTTTTTGTTTTATAAGGACAATAGTATATTTCTGTTCAGAAATTATTCTAGCTAAATGTTTTTCTAAAGAAATTGCAGGAACTCCTGCCATAATAGGATTTTCAGGTGAATTTTCTAAAATAGTTTTATTTTTTCTAGTTAATTGAATATTTAAAAGCTCAGCAATCTCTTTTGCTTTTCCAACTTGCTCTTCATCATTGTTTACTTCATATACTTCAAAAAATGTTCCTATCTCCATAAGAACTACTGTATTTTTTCCATATTTTTTTTCAAATAGTCTTTGTAATTTAAAATAAGTGATTGTTAAAAGTGTTTTTTTGTCACTTAATATTTCAGCTACTTCTTCTCTCACTTTATTTTCGTACTCCAGTCCATTTTCTTATAAAGCTTCTTTGCTCTTTTGTTAAATCAGCTTCTTCATGAAGCCATATATAACTTTTTAAAGGCATTGCTGCATAAACCGTTCTATATATTTTCTTTAACTTCTTAGTTTTTTCTTCTTCTGCTAAATTTTGCCATGTAGAAAAATTTAAAGATTTTCTTCCATTTTGGACATGTGATGTAATAATCCAAGAAGCAGGTGCAATTTGAGAATACCAAGGCCAAACTGCTTGGTTTGAATGACAATCATAACAAGCTTGTTTTAATATATTCATAACTTCTAAAGGAGCTTTAATTTCTAACTCTTTTTCACTTGCGATATTATTTTGATCAGGACGTATAACTTGCATTACTATAAAAATTATAAATATAATTAAAAGTGCTCTTTTCATTTACTTCTTTACTTTGTCAATAGATTATATGGTCTTTTTAACTCTTCAATAAATAAAGAAACTGACATATTACGCCCTTTTCTAAAAAATTCATTTTTATCAAAATAAACCAATGTTGTAGGTATAGAAAATACCGTAAAATGACTTGTAATTTCTTTATGTAAATCGGTCTTAACTTCAAACATTTCAAATAAAGGAAAGTTTTTACTAACCTCTTCTTCAATCTTAGGTTTTAATACTTTACAAACAGAACAGTTCTCACCTGAGAAATATATTAATACAGGTTTTCCTGTATTAATACTATTTAGTAGTTGTTCTAGATTTTGTATTTGAATCATAGTTTTCTTCTGCTTCTTCATCAAGGCATGTTATAGGTTCATCTTTTTTTAAATTAACTTGATAAGCTTGTTCTTTAAAAATATCTTCTTTTGATAAAGAAATTCCTTTCATATGAGTTAAAGGAAAAGCAAATGCAACACCTTTTCCTGTTGTTGTAATATGTAGTGAATGAATAATAGACTTAACAACCTCATTTACTAAATATTTAGGAAGTAAAAATAATAATAAAGTATCATTTGCTTCAAAAGATGTTCTATAGAAATTAGCCATTTCATCTAAACCAATACCATCCGCACGTAAAACAGTAACACCTGAAGCTCCTGCTTTATGGGCTGCTTGAATTGCATCAAGTTTTTTATCAACTGGTACAATTATAACTACAGCAGAGAACTCTAAAGATAAAGAGTGTCTAGTAGTTGAACCATCAATATTAACTGTTGCTAAATCCATATTTTCAGCATCAACTAAATTATCATGTAATAAGTCTTCTTGCTCAATTTGGGTATCTGATTTAACTTCAAACTTCTCTATTAAAATACCATAAGCCATAACAGTTATCATTGGAAATAGTGAGGCAAAAGCAATAAGACCAAATCCATCAATTAAAGGACTTCTTCCTGGAATATTTGTAGCTAATCCAATACCAAGAGCAGCTACAAGAGGAACTGTAACAGTTGAAGTTGTAACTCCACCTGAATCATACGCAATTGGAATGATATATTTTGGAGCAATAAATGTTAAAATAATTACAATTAGATATCCAACAATAATATAATAGTGAATATGTCCACCATCTACAATTCTAAAAGCACCTAAAGCAATACCAATGGCTACACCAGAAGCTACAAATAGTCTTAATGCAAAATCATTAATCTTACCATCAGAGATATCTTTTGCTTTTTTTGCAATTGCCATAAGAGCAGGTTCTGCCATAGTAGTTGAAAATCCAATAGCAAAAGCAAAGGCATAAATAACAAATACAGAATCTCTTTTTGTTAATTGATATGCCATAGTCTCACCAAGTGAGAAAAGACCCATTTCAAGTCCAAGAATAAATGCATATAAACCAAAAATAACAAGTGCAAAACCTAAAAATACAGTTTTTAAATTCTGAATTGGTTTTTTTAATACTCCATATTGAAAGAAAAGAATAATTGCTAAAATAGGAATAACATCTTTAACAACTGATAATATTCCATAAATAACAGATTCAAATGTAATATCAGTAGGAGATGATATTGCAGCTTTAATTACTACATTTGCAACATTTTGAGCATCAACTAAGTTATATACAGCAATACCATAAATTTGAACAAAAATCATAGGTGTTAATGAAGCAAAAGCAATAAGACCAAAACCATCAATAACAGGGTTTCTTCCTTTAATATTTGAAGCTAAACCAATTCCAAGGGCTGCTACTAAAGGAACAGTAACCGTAGAAGTTGTTACTCCACCTAAATCATAAGATAATCCAATAATTTCAGGTGGTGCAAAGAAAGTAACAGTTACTACTATTATATATCCAGCAATGATATAATAGTGAATAGGATGCCCTTTTATAATTCTAAAAACACCTAATAAAATTGCAAAACCAACAGATCCAGCAACTACAAATCTAAGAACAGTAGCATCAATTCTTCCACTTGAAATAGAAGCTGCTTTATCTGCAATAACTGCAAGTGCAGGTTCTGCTATTGTGGTACCAAAACCAATTAAAAAACCAAAGATTAAAATCCATGTAATCCAACCAGATTTAGCAAAATCCCTTGCTAAACCCTCACCTACTGGGAAAACACCAATTTCAAGACCTTGTAAGAAAATTGCAAGACCAACTCCAACAATACCAAGACCAATTGCCGTATTAACCCATCCATCTGGAACTGCTTGGATAATTGCTAATTGAAAAAATAGAATTACAACTATAATTGGAATTAAATCTCTAAAAGATTCTTTTAAAAGTTTTAAAAAGAAGTTAAACTGCATCATGTAATATTATATCTCCTGCTATTACTCTAAATAATTATTTATTTAGTAAAGTGGCTATATTATACACTCTTTTTTATAAATACTTGATTTTGGTCAAGTTATTTAATTAAGCAAAGCAGATTTACTGCTTTACTTATTTATACTTGATGAGAAGTTTGTTTTGAAAGTCTTTCTTTTTGAGAAAGGTAAGAGTTTAAGGCACTTAAATATGCTTTTGCAGTTGCTAACATAGTATCAATACTTAAACCATGTCCAACAAAGGCAGGAGAAGATTCATCAAAAGAAACTCTAGTAGTAACTTTTGCTAAAGCATCTTTACCCTCAGTTACAGAAGTTACTTTATAATCTTTAAGCTCTCCATTATAACCTGTTAATCTATCTATTGTTTTAAAGATTGCATCCATTGTACCATCACCAATAGCAGCATCTCTCATGATTTGATTTTGGAATTTAATAGCAACTGCTGCTGTTGGAACTCCATTTGAACAATCAGAAATTTGTAATGCTTCTAATTCATAAGTTTTATCTTGATTTAAAGCTTCATCAGTAATTAACATTCTAATATCATCATCACTAACATCTTTTTTCTTATCAGCTAAAATTTTAAATCTTTCAAAAGCAGCATTTAATTCTTCATCACTTACTTTATCAAACCCTAAATGTTCAATCTTATCTCTAAATGCAGCACGACCAGAATGCTTACCTAAAATTAATGTAGATTCTTTAAATACACCAACATCTTCAGGTCTCATAATTTCATATGTTTCATTATTTTTTAACATACCATCTTGGTGAATTCCACTTTCATGAGCAAAGGCATTTTTACCAACAATTGCTTTATTTTGTTGTGGTTCAACACCTGTGATATTTGCTACTAATCTTGAAGTTGGATATATCTCTGGAGTGTTAATATTTGTATATAAATCTCCAAAAGCATCTTTTCTAGTTTTAATAGCCATAACAGCTTCTTCTAAAGCTGAATTCCCAGCTCTCTCACCTAAACCATTCATAGTAACTTCTATTTGTCTAGCACCATTCATAACAGCTGCTAATGTATTTGCAGTTGATAAACCTAAATCATTATGATTATGTACTGAAATAATCGCACGATCTCCTGCAAAATCTGATAATTCTTTAACCATTGCACCTAATTCATGAGGTAATCTATATCCTACTGTATCTGGTAAGTTAATAGTTGTAGCACCTGCATTTATTACAGCATCCATAACTTCTTTCATAAATGGAATTTCAGAACGTCCAGCATCTTCTAATGAAAACTCAACATCATTAACAAAAGTTCTTGCATATTCAACTGCATGAACAGCTCTTTTTATTACCTCAGCTTCATTCATTTTTAATTTATACTTCATATGAATTGGTGAAGTAGCAATAAATGTATGAATTCTATGTAATGGAGCCTTACTAACTGCTAATCCTGATTGTTTAATATCATTATCAATTGCACGACTAAGTGAACAAATAGAAGAGTTCTTAACTTGTTCTGCAATTCTTGAAATTGCATCAAAATCACCTGGACTAGCAGCTGCGAAACCTGCTTCAATAACATCAACACCTAATTTTTCTAATTGTAATGCTATTTTGATTTTTTCTTCTGTATTCATTGAACAACCTGGACTTTGTTCACCATCTCTTAATGTAGTATCAAATACTATAATCCTATTTTTATCCATTGTGATTTACCTTTTAAAATATGTAATATTATATCTTTTTTATTATAAAAAAAGAAAAACTATGTAATGTAATTTGTTGATTGTTTAAAGTCTAATTGTAAAAAATTAGAGAGTTTTTGTAAGAAGCAATGAAGAGTTAACACTTTTGATGAAATGGTTATTGTAGAAATTAAATATTTTCATAGAACTCTCCTAAATTTTTGAATGTGCATAAGTATAATTAATTTAAATACTTTTGTCAAGACTTTGTAGAAGATTCAGAAAGAATAACTTGATTACGTCCTTTTACTTTTGCTTGATATAATGCAATATCAGAATATTTATAAAGAGTATCTTCATCAACTATTTCATCTGCTTTTTGTACAATAAGTCCAGCGGAAATAGTAACAAACTTACTATTTCTACTATTTTTATGTTCAATTTTTAAATTCTCAACAGCATTAACAATCTCTTGTACATGAAATAAAGATTCTTGAACTTGTGAACCTGAGAATATTAAACAAAACTCTTCGCCACCTATTCTAAAAGCATAATCACTAGATCTTGATGTATGCTCAAGTAATACTTTGCCTATTTTTATTAATACATTATCCCCTTTTGGATGACCATATGTATCATTATACTTTTTAAAGTGGTCAATATCCAAACTAACTAAAGTTATTATTGATTTATCTCTTTTTGCTCTTCTAATCTCTTTATTTAAAATAGTATTAAAATGCCTTCTATTATAAAGTCTTGTTAAATCATCTTCAATTATTAACTGCTCTAATCTTTTCTTATTTGTAATATCATTTCTAATAGCCGTATAATTTATAATTTCATCATCTTTAAAAACAGGAGTAATTGTAAGATTGGCATAATAAATTGTTCCATCTTTTTTTCTGTTTTTAATCTCTGTTTTAAATCTTTTTCCTGAACTTATCTCTTTCCACATATTTTCATAAAAAGAATTAGAATTATCTTCATGCTTTATTAATCTATGACTTTCACCAATTAGTTCGTCTTTGCTAAACTGTGTAAATTCACAAAAAGCACTACTTACATCAATAATTATTCCATTTTTATCAGTTATTGAAAGAAGTACATTTTCATCAACTATTTTTAATAAATTATCTTTTTCATAAAGTTTATCTTGTAAATAGCTCTCAACTATACAATCTTGAACATTTGAAATAAGATTAACTAAGTTTATTGGTTTTATTACAAATTTTGATATTTTAAGTTCTATTGCTTTTAAAAAATAATCAATATCTGAATATGCTGTTGTAATTATAATTGGGACTGAAGTATGACCTATTTCTTTAATCATCTCAAGGCCATTCATTTTAGGCATTTGAATATCAGTAATTAATATATCAGGCTTTACTTCTTTAAAAAGCTCAAGCCCCTCTTCACCGTTATTTGCAATATAAAACTTTTTAACATATTTTTTAAAGAAAAAAGATACTTCTTCACTAATCATCTTTTCATCTTCTACGTATAAAATAGTTACATTGCTCAACAATGTCTTATTAATTTTTTTCAACTCTACTTCTTTTTTATTATTTACTTGTATTTATTATAATAAAGTATACTATAAAAACCTTTATTATAATAAGCGTATTTGCTTATTTTCTTGTTTTTTTAGCTAGATAAAGGTACTGATACAGTAAATTCTGCACCCTCTTTTGTATTATTTACAAATAGTTTTCCATTCATATTTTTTTCAATAATGATTTTTGACATATATAATCCAATACCAGTACCTTTTCCTTCTTCTTTTGTTGTAAAATAAGGTTCAAATATTTTCTCAATTATAGAAAGAGGAATTCCACCTGCATTATCTTTTATACTAACACAAGCATATTTATTAGATTTTTTTATTTCTATTAAAACTTTTGCATTAGTAATTTTTTTATCAACAAGGGCATCTTTTGAGTTTGTTAATATATTTAAAATAACTTGTGAAAACTCATTAGGAAAACCCATAACTTTAATATCTTTTGAAATTTTATAATCAATAGTAATTCCATTATATTCAAAAGTTGAACTAATTAAAGATAAAGAGTTTTTTATTGATGCATCTAAACTAAACTCTGTAATCTCTTTATTAGGTTTAAAAAAGTTTCTAAAATCATCAATTGTTTTTGACATTGTTGAAGTTAATAAATTCGCTTTTTCTACAGATTTCTCTACAAATTTATCATCTAAATCACCCATCATATATGTTAATTGAATATTTTGGATTACTAATCCAAGTGCATTCAAAGGTTGTCTCCATTGATGTGCAATATTTCCAATCATTTCTCCCATTGAGGCTAGTTTTGATTGCTGAATTAAAAGATCTTCTTGTCTTTGTCTTTTTGAAATTTCATCAAGCACAATATTTTCTAAATTATTATTAAGTTCTTCAAGTTGTTTTGATTTATTTTCCAATTCATCAGTTCTTTGTCTTACTCTTTGTTCTAATTCATTATGTGACTCTTTTAGATTAAACTGTGATTTTTCTAAGCTATCAATCATCTTATTAAAAGTAAGAGAAAGCTTTCCAATTTCATCACTTGTCTCAATTTTAACTCTTTTTGATAAATCTCCATTATAAATTTTTTCAGATACTTCTTCTAAATTTACTATAGGTTTTGAAACCATTTTAGCAATTAGAAAAGATACAAGTAAAAGTGTAATTATCATAATAGTAGCTAAAACAAAAAACTGTTGATACATAGTTTCAAGTTTTTTATTATACTCATTTAGTGATAATTCAAAATGTAACCAACCCCAATGAATTGAGCTTAAGTAAATAGGATAAGAATATCTAAAAACCTTTTGATATAGAGTTTTCGAAAAAACAATTTCATGTTTAGTTTTTTTTATTTTTTCCATTTCTTTTTTAGAAATAATAGTTTTATTTTTATTCTTTACTATTTCCCATTTATTTTCTTGTATTATTAAGTTATTACCATTTCTTCTTGAAACAGTTAATTGCTTAATATCTTTATTTACCTGAACAAAATCATATACAAACTCTAAAATTTTTATCTCATCATCAATAATCATAGGCTCTGTATTAATAAAAACAATAGAATCAGCCATACTTTTTGCTTTTAATGCAAATGAATCTAAAATGGATTTTTGTTGTATTTTTGTTACTTCATAAGAGAAAAAACTTAAGACTAAAAAAATAGCCATAAAAATTAAAATAAATACCTTTTTAAATAAAGTGTATTTTATTTCTTTTATCTTCATTTATACTTCTTTTTTAAAGCAAAATATTCATTATAATACTTATCTAAGCTTTCTAAATATTCATTATCTACTCTAAATAAAGAGTTGAATTTTAATAATGTAATTATTTGCCCACTTCCTTTTATTTTTTTTAAATCTTCACTAAGTTTGAAAAAATATTTGATTGTAACTTTTTTTGTATTTTTATGAAATACACCAATAAAAGGAATATGTATTTTTTCAGATTTTTTTATTACTTCTATCTTTTTTTTAATTGAGGGATTCAGTTCTGAAATAATATCCCAAGTCTCTTTTCTAACAACTGCAAAATCTGCTTTGTTAAAAAATACATTTAAAATAGCAGTTGATTCTTTTTTCTTTAAATAAATAGATTTAAGTGCCTTAATTGAAGACATTTTATTCGCAATTAATGAGTTCTTATCTAACCAAACACCTGCACCACCATTTCCCTTTTTCAAAGCTATTGTTTTACCTTTAATATCTTTGAAACTCTTTGCATTTAAGGATTTTTTTCCTATCAAGTAATATTGAGGATATTTAACATCACTAATATTTAAAGACCAAAAATTATCAGTTGTTTTTAAAATATCTTCTTTATTTTTAAAGAAAAATGGTAAGTCAAGTAAAACCATATCTAGTTCATTATTTTTAAGTGCTCCGTATAAAGCTTCAGAAGTATCATAAAATTCAACATCTAATTTGCCATTATAGCTAATAGCAATATCTTCTAACCAAACTTTTAAAGCAACACGAGCATCTTTAAAAGATGATAAAAGTGTGCCTTCAGATAAAAAACCAAATCTTGATTCAAATTTCTCATTTGCAGATAAAAAAATAGTAAGTTGGAGGATAATTATTAATTTAATTAATTTTTTCATATATAACCTATTATTATATTTATTCTATTATATCAAATTTTTAATAAATAATAATTTTAAGTTTTTTTGTTAGCTTTTAGTGTAGAAAGTAAAAAGGTAAAACTCTTATTTTACCTTTATTACTATTGTATTAGTCTTTTTTAGATTCGTTTTCTTCAGTACTTAAATCTGTATCATCACTAGATGCAGAAACTTCAGATTCTTCTTCTTTTTGATCTTCACTTTCATCTTTAGAAAGTGCTTCAGTATGTAAATCTTCATCTTCGAAAACTGTTCCACCATTTGACTTAATGATATCTCGTACTCTTTGTCCTGTAATAACTTCAATTTCAAGTAATTCAGCTGTCATCTCTTCAATTGCTTCAGAGTTTTCTCTTAAAGATTCTAAAACAGCAGCATATCTTTCATTAAGTAAAGTTTTTACATGTTCATCAAGATTTTTAGCCATATCGTCAGAGAAATCTTTTTGTGTTTGTCCACCTAAGAATTGGTTTTGTCTTTTTTCTAAAACCATAAGTCCAGCAACATCACTCATTCCATAAATAGTAGCCATTGATTTAATAATATCAGTAGCACGTTCAAGATCATTACCTGCACCAGTTGAGATTTCACCAATAAATACTTCTTCAGCAGCACGACCACCAAGTAATGTATCTACTTCAGCAATTAGCTCATGTTTTTGCATTAAATATTTATTCTCTTCAGGAGTATTAAGTGTATACCCTAAAGCAGCCATTCCTCTAGGAACAATAGATACTTTATTTACTTTTTTAGCACCTTTAGTAATTTCTGCAATTACAGCATGTCCTGATTCATGATAAGCAACAATCTTTCTCTCTTTTGGAGATATTCTTCTAGATTTCTTTTCAAGTCCAGCAATTTGCCGCTCAACTGATTCTTTAAAATCTTCATATGTTACTTCTTCTTTATTAGCACGACCTGCAAGTAATGCAGCTTCATTAATAATATTTGCTAAATCTGCACCAGCTAATCCTGCAGTCATTTTTGCAACTTCAACTAAATCTACATCTTTTCCAACTGCAACGTTTTTAATATGTACATTTAAAATCTCTTTTCTACCTTCAAAATCAGGTTTATCAACTAAAACTTGTCTATCAAATCTTCCTGGTCTTAATAAAGCAGGATCAAGTACTTCAGGTCTATTTGTAGCTGCTAATACAATAACAGGAGCTTCTTCAGTAGCAAATCCATCCATTTCTGCTAGTAATTGATTTAAAGTTTGTTCTCTTTCATCATTACCACCCATTGGACCACCAGAGGCTCTACTTTTACCAATTGCATCAATTTCATCAATAAAGATAATTGCAGGAGCAACTTTTTTAGCTTGCTCAAATAAATCTCTAACTCTAGAAGCTCCAACACCTACAAACATTTCAATAAATGCAGAACCAGAAACACTTAAGAACTCAACATCAGCTTCACCAGCAACTGCTTTAGCAAGTAATGTTTTACCAGTTCCAGGAGGTCCAACTAAAAGAACACCTTTAGGAATTTGAGCTCCTAATTTTACATATCTATCTGGGTTTCTTAAAAATTCAACTACTTCTTGAACTTCTTCTTTTGCTTCTTTGTTTCCTGCCATATCTTCAAATTTAACATTTGGTTTTTCAGAATTAATCATCTTTTTAGATGACCCAATTCCAAGAAGGCCTCCGCCTCCTCCACCCATTGATTTAGACATTCTTTTTGTAATAAACATCCAAATTGCTAAGAAAATAAAAATTGGTAAAACCCATCCAAATAAAATATCGGCTAAAACATTCTCTTCATTAATTCCACCATAGTTAATTCCATTTTTTTCTAAACTTGCAACTAATGTTTCATCAGGAATTACTCTTCTTGCAGTATAAGTTGTAATTTCTCCAGAAGGGGCTTTAGAAACTGCTCTAATTTGAGTATTTCCAATTCCAACATATTCAATTTTTCCAGAAGTTATTAACTTCTTTAACTCTGAATATGGAACAGTCTTATTTTTAGACTGTGTATTAAAGGGAGTAACTCCATTATTTGAACCATTTCCCATTTGATTTTCAGGGAATAATGCTTTAAAAGCAAAAATTGTAACTATTGAAAAAATTACAAAAACTAATAATGGATTATTATTAAAAAAGTTGTTATTGTTTCCACCATTATTGTCATTATTTTGTTTATCATTCATAAACTAAAACTCCTTATTATTTTTAAATACAACTGTTACCCATTCATTTTTGTGAATAAGTTCTAATTGCTCTAAGTCTTTAAATTTATTTAACACTCTATCAATGTGTTTATCTAAAATACCTGAAATTATTAATATACCATCATCATTTAAACAGTTCTTTAAATCTTTTGCAATCATTGCTAATACATCTGCAACAATATTTGCTATTACTACATCATATTTATTTTTTGCTTTATTAGCAGATCCAATCCATGAAGTATTAAATTCTACAGAATTTAATTCAAAATTACTTGTAGTATCTTTTATACAAACATCATCAGTATCACAAATATCAACAATACAGTTTTTCTTTGAAGCTGCAATTGCTAAAATTCCACTTCCTGTTCCTACATCTAAAACTCTTGATTTTTCATCAACATACTTATCAATTGCATGTATACAAGATGAAGTTGTTTCATGATGTCCAGAACCAAAAGATAATGCAGGGTCAATTATAATATCAATTTTATTTTCTTTTTTTTCTTCCCAAGAAGGACGAATGTAAAAGTTTCCAATCTCAACAGATTTAACTGATTCTTGATATTGTTTTATCCAATCGATATTCTCTTTTTTTGTATGAGTTGTAAGGCATTCGATATCTAAAGCTTTTGCAAACTGTAAAATACCTTCTTCAACATTAGATAAATCATCTTCACTTCTAGCTATTAAAGTACCATCAATTTCTTCAATGGCATTATTATTAGTTAGAGATGTAAGTAGATCTAAAAAAAGTTCATAATTTTTATTTGGATTAATTGTTAATTCAAAATAGTATTCAGACAAATATTTCCTTTTTATTTAACTATATAAAATTAAATTCTTTTGTAAAAAGTGAGATATTTTATCTAAATAACATTATGAATAATATTAAAAAGGTTTAAAAGAAAGATTCAATCATATCTCTCATAACTTTTTGATCAGATATTTTATTAATTAAATCTCTAAATTCATGAGCTCCAGTATAACCTTTTGAGTATGAATGTAGTAGTTTTCTAAACATCACAGTACCGTGTTCACCATGAAAATTTAGTGTTGCATCAAAGTGTTCTAGAATAATCTCTTTTTTTAAGTTCTCAGAGATATCTTTATCTTCAATATTTTGTTTTAATTGATGAAAAATCCATGGTCTTCCAATTGCTCCACGACCAATCATTACACCATCAGCTTTTGTATACTCTAAAACTTCTCTAGCTTTATCATAATCTTTTATATCACCATTTGCAATAACAGGAATATTAACAGCTTCTTTCATCGCTTTAATTGCATCATAATCAACAGGAGCTTTATATTTACCTGCTCTTGTTCTTCCATGAACAGATACAAAATCAACACCACAAGCTTCAACTGCTTTTGCAATTTCAACGGGAATCTTTTCATTTACTCCAATTCTTACTTTTGCACTTGTATATTGTTTTGTAGAGTACTTTTTAACAGTTGATAAAATACTTTCAAGCTTTTTTAAATCTCCTAAAAGATTTGAACCTGAACCGTGAGAGAATACTTTAGGAGCAGGACATCCACAGTTTAAATCAATTCCATCAATACCATCAATATCATTTAACATTAAAACAGCATCTCGAACTAATTCAGGACTATTTCCTGCTATTTGAACAATATAAGGATCTTCACTTGGAGATTTTTCTATCATTTTAAATGTTTTTTCTGATTTATAAACTAAAGCATTTGAAGAAATCATTTCTGAAATTGTAATATCTGCACCAAATTTTTTAACTACAGATCTAAAAGGTAAGTCAGTATAACCAGCAAGAGGTGCCAACACCATTAAGGGTTGGCTAAAATCAATTTTCTTTGTCATTATTTATATGAAATCGATTCTAAATCGTAATGTTTACCAGCATCTTTTAAATCTAAAAGTGCTTTAAATGATGTATATTCACCTTCTGGTGTTGTATCAACAATTTCTCTTACTTTATCAATCATTTCATATTCAAATAATACATGTAAATAAGCAGGAGTTGAAGCATCAATTTCTTCACTTAACTTTTCAAATAATGCAATAATTTGATCTGGTTGTAAAATTGATTCATAATTTCTTGCAAGCGCTAAATAATCTTCTGTTGTATATTGTAAATCTTTTACAATTTTAGATATTTCTTCTGAAGAAAATCCAAACTCATTATTAGCTGCATCTTTTTCAAATAATCTTCTAGCTAAATCTTTATCTAACTTAACATTTTTATAAAGTTTTTTAATTGTAGTCATAGATTTTTCATTAATAACATTAATAAACGATTGTCTAACTACATTTGGAGCATAGTTTTCAACTTTTTTAAGAACATCTACTGAAAAATCAGGTTGTTCATTTACTTTGTTGATTAAATTTTGATTTGCTAATTCTGACATTTCATTTAATTTTAAAGACTTAGCTACTACATGTTTTCCAGCTTTTATATCTTGAATATTTGCAATTAAAGAGTTTAAATCTGAATCTGAAGAAGTAAATGTATCACTTTTAACATTTAATTTCAATTGAGAAACAACAGCTGATAGCTCTTTAAAAGCTTTTGTTTTAAATCTTTTTGGAGGATTTTTTTCTAATAAATTTGATTTAATTAGAGTAATCATTGTTTCTTTATCTTTATTTATTGCTCTTTGTTTAAATACATTAATTAAACCATAAAATAAGATATGTCCAATTGTAGCAATAAATAATATTACTAAAGGAACTATAATCCAAACTGCAATTGGTAAAAGTAATGAGATATCAAGAATTGTAACTTTAAAATCTCCTAACTCTAAACTAAATGTATATCCATAAATTGCACCAATAAACAATACTGAAAAAACAATATATTTTTTAAAACCCATAACTAAATCCTTTTTTACTATTTTTCTACTTCGTAAATCTCTCTACACGGTGTACAAAACTTTGCAAATGGTTTTGCTCTTAATCTTCCTATTGCAATTGATTCATCACACATTTCGCAAGTACCATAAGTTCCATTGTCAACTCTTTTTAACGCGTCTTCAATCTCTTCTAATTCTTTAACTTGTTGATTTGCAATAATACCCTCTTTAAAACTATCACTTGATATTTCAGCATAATCATATTCATCTTTACACTCAGAATTTTTTAAGCAATCAATGCTATCTCTACTTCCTTGTATATTTTTTATGATTAATTCTTTTTTATCTAATAAGATTTGTTTTAATTCTACAACTTGTTTTGTGTTAGCCACATTATACCCTTAAATTTAAAATTTTGCCATTATACAAAAAATATAATAAATTATTTATGATATGGGTGGTTATTTATAATACAAAGCCCTCTAAAGATCTGTTCAGTCAAGACAACATTTGCTATTTTGTGTGCCATTGTCAAATCACTTAGAGATATTATACTATCACATTTCTTTAAAAATTCTCTTTCAAAGCCATATGCTCCACCAATAAAAAAATTTATTTCATTTTTACCCTCTAATACTTTAGAAAAAGAATAAGAATCCAATTTTTTTCCTAAAACATCTAAGGCAATATTATAACCTTTTAGTAAAGGTTCATAAGTATCACTATAAGCTTTTTGTGCTTCATTTTCACCTATTGTTTGAGCTTTTGCAATAGATTTATTAAATATATAATGAACTTCAACTTTTGCATATTTTAGTGACATTTTAATAAACTCTTTTATTAAAATATCAAACTCATCTTTTGATGGTTTAACAATTGAATAAATATTAATTTTTACCATAAATATCCCCATTAGTCACGTAAAATCCACTTCCCACAACATTAAAAGTTATATTTTTAATCTTGTCCTCAATTTTAACACCACCAATAGCACAAACAGGATGAGTTGATATCTTTGCAAGATAAGAAATCTTTTCTCCTAATACAGTACTTACATCTTTAGTATTAGTATTTTTATAAGCGCCTAGACCTATCATGTCTAACTCTAGTTCATTTGCTTCTAATATCTCTACTTCATTGTGAGTTGAAAGACCTAAAAGCTTTTTTCCTATTTTTTTTCTTATTAATTTTATTGCAATTTTTTTGTCTTTATGAATTAAAGCAAAGTCTTCTTGTCCCAAATGCAAGCCGTTACAATACTCTATTAGTTCAATTTTATCATTTATTAAAATTGGAACTTTTAATGATTCTTTTAAAAAAAGTAAATTTTCTTTTTGTATTTCAATAGAAGATACTTTATCTCTATATTGAACTAATTTTACATTTTTACTTTTACATAAATTTATAAAAGATTCAAGTGAGATATTTTTTTTTAGAAGAGTTTCATAATCACATAAAACATATAAGTAGTTAGAAGCTTCAAGTTTAAAACCTAAAGCTTCTTCAAAATTTGATAACATTTAGTTTGCTATTTTCTCTTTTTTAAACATTGTTAATAAATCAGATAGTGTTTGTTTCATATCAGCTCTATTTACAACCATATCTATTGAACCTTTTTCAAGTAAGAATTCAGCTCGTTGGAATCCTTCAGGTAAATCTGCACCAATAGTTTGTTTAATAACTCTTTGACCTGCAAAGCCAATTAAAGCTCCTGGTTCTGCCATAATAATATCACCTAAGAATGCGAATGATGCAGAAACACCACCCATTGTTGGATCTGTTAAAATAGAGATATAAGGTAATTTTGCATGATCTAATCTTTTTAGAGCTGCAGAAGTTTTAGCCATTTGCATTAAAGCAAAAGTTGACTCTTGCATTCTTGCACCTCCTGATGCAGAAACAATAATAAGACCTTGATGTTTTTCAATAGCCCTATTAACAGCTCTAACAATTTTTTCACCCTCAACAGAACCTAGAGAACCACCCATAAAAGAGAAGTCAAATACAACAATTTGAACAGCTGTTCCATTGATTTCACATTCTCCACTTACAACAGAAGATGTTCTTCCTGTCTTTTTAAGAGCTACTTCTACTCTTTTTTTATAAGAAGTTTTATCTACAAATTTTAAAGGATCGTTTGGTCTTAAATCTTCATCATATTCAACAAAAGCACCTTCATCTGCTAAAATTTCAATTCTTCTTTTTGCCCCAATTCTCATATGAAAATTACATTTAGGACATATATTATCTTGATTTTCTACTTCTTTAAAGAACATTAAAGAACTACATTCAGGACACTTTACCCAATGACTTGGAGCATCTTTTTTTGTAGCTTGTTCTTTAGAATCGCTATCAAATGATATTTTGCTAAATAAATTTTTTAAATCCATACTAAATCCTTTTTTTTAATCTTATAAATTTGCGAATTTTTCTAATTCATCAAGTTTTTCCCAAGGGTAATCACTTTGACCAACTTGTCCTCGTGAAGCTACATCTGCATAAAGGAAAGTCTCTTCACTTGGTTTATCTAATGCAAATTTATCAGTAATCCACTTTGGAGTTAATGAAAAACTATCCATAACAAAAGCAGATAATTCATCATCATTTAATTTTGTGAATGTACCCATAGTATCAACTGAAACAGAAGTTGGACGTGCCAATCCAATTGCATATGATATTTGAACAACTGCTTTTAAAGCAAGTCCAGAAGCAACGATGTGTTTTGCAATCCAACGTGCTGCATAAAGTCCTGATCTATCAACTTTTGTATAATCTTTTGAACTTTGAGCTCCACCACCAATTGGTGAGTATCCTCCAAAAGAGTCAACAATAAGCTTTCTTCCTGTTAATCCACTATCATGTAAAGATGAATGACTTACATATCTTCCTGTTGGGTTAATATGAATAATTGTACTATCTTTATCATACATATTTGTTGGAAGTCCAGAATCATCAATTAAACCTTGAATTAATTCTCTAACATCTTTAATATCCATATCTTCAACTGAAGGTGCAGATACTACAATAGTGTGAATTTTTTGTGGTTTACAATTTTCAAAGTTTTCTTTTGTTCCATAATCAATTGTAACTTGTGTTTTAATATCAACACCTAATTTATGATTATGCTTTAATGCATAATTATAAACTTTATCACTTAACATTCGGGCATAAGAAATAGCTGCTGGCATATAATCAGCTGTTTCTGTTGATGCAAAACCAAACATAATACCTTGATCTCCAGCACCTATATCACCAGTTGTTTGATCAACACCTTGAGAAATATCTGGGCTTTGTTGGTTTAATAATACTTGAACATTTACATCATCTGGATGTAAACACTGCTCTTTTGTAAAGCTTGATTTTCCATCATAACCAATTTTTGCTAAGGCTGATTTAACTAAATCTTCATACTCTTTATCAGATAATTGGCAAGTTGATTTAACTTCTCCACCAATTATTACATTTTTTCCTGCTACAAAAACTTCAGATGCAACTCTGCTGTTTTTATCTTCAATAATTAACTTATCAACAATAGTATCCGCAATAATATCTGCACA
>MDTG01149087.1_pt1 | contig 20352 bp, 20 predicted proteins | sample 811421 | NCBI WGS metagenome assembly MDTG01 (sample SAMN05326645, study PRJNA326480) | marine metagenome | isolation source: seawater | place: Pacific Ocean: South East | collected 2011
ATTTAAAAACAATTTATAAAATAAATAAATCTCTTTACAGTTTGTTAAATGAACAGTAGATTGTTCAAAAAATGAACACAAGAAATATTTCTAGAAACGATGACAAAAAAAATCGTTAAAGAATTTAAAGGTTTCTCTTCAAGTAAAATATTGCTTTTAAATAAATCGGGGAAACTTGTAGTAAAAAAAGAGAGAAATATTCAAAGAAACATCCAAAGAATGTTAGTTTTAGAGAAAGAATTTGATATTCCTAAAATTTATTCCACTGGGAAAAATTTTTTTGAAATGGAATATATTCATGGTCTTGACATCGTGTCCTATCTAAATACTCATGAATCAAAAGAATTAATTGTTTTTTTAAAAAAAACTTTATTAAAATTTAAAAAAAAAATAAAGAATAATAAAAAAGATTATAAGCCTGTATATGAAAAATTTTTAAATAATCTAAGTATTCTTAATTTATTACCATTTAAAAAAAATGAATTAATAAAAAAACTACCCAGATATTTACCACAAACAGAATATCACGGTGATTTTACATTGGAAAATATCATCTACTCTAATAAAAAAAAGTTTTACTTAATAGATTGTTCTGAAGGTATATTTGATTCTTATATTTTTGATTATTCAAAATTAAGACAAGATATTCAATTAATGTGGTTATTAAGAAACAGAAATACCTATATTGAAGTAAAGCTCCAACATATTTATAATGAGTTAAAAAGTAATTTTAAATATATGGAAAACAATAATTTATTAATACTAATGTTGTTAAGAGTATTAAGGCATGCTAAAAAAGATTCTATTGAATTTAAATTTTTATTATCAAACATAAAAAAATTATGGAAATAATTTTACCAGCAGCAGGTTTGTCAAAAAGGTTTCCAAATATGAGACCAAAATACTCTTTAACAGATTATAAAAATAATCTAATGATTGAAAATTCAATTAAACCTTATTTATCAAAATATAATATTACTATTGGCCTAAATAAACAAAATGAAAAAAAATTTTCTATAATAAAATTTTTAAAAAATAAGTATAAAAATAAAATTAAAATTGTAATTTTAAATAAAATTACAAGTGGTCCTGCTGAAACCGCTTACCAAATAATTAAGAAGGCAAAAATTTCACATAATAAAGAAATCTTAATTAAAGATTGCGATACTTTTTTTAATCATAAAAAAATCAAAGGTAATTCTGTATGTGTTGTAGATACGCATGACTATAATGTTTTAAAAAACTTAAAAGGTAAAAGTTTTTTAAGGGTAAATAAAAATAATATTGTTATAGATATTATTGAAAAGAAAATAGTTTCTAATTTATTTTGTTGTGGAGGATATAAATTTGAAAAAGCAGGAGAATTTATTCGTGCTTACGAAAAAGTTAAGAATATTGTTAAAAAAGAAATCTTTGTTTCACATGTAATACAGCAAATGATCAATGATAATAAAATTTTTACAACCAATAAAATTAAGAATTATGTTGACGTTGGCACTTTTGCTGAATGGCATGACTACAATCAAAAACCAGTACTTTTTTGTGATATAGATGGAACAATTATACATGCGCAAAAAAAAAGTGACTTTAATAAAAAACCTAAACTACTTATTAATAATATAAAAAAGATTAAAGATTTAATTTTCAATGGCTCCCAAGTTATCTTTGTAACATCAAGGCCACAAAAATATTATTCAATAACTAATAAAATGCTTAAAAATATTGGATTTAAAAATTTTAAGTTAATAATGAATTTACTAAATTCTAAAAGAATTTTAATTAATGATTTTAATGAAGCAAATCCCTATCCTAATGCAGTCGCGATAAATCTATATAGAAATCAAGATGATTTAAATAAATTGATTTAGTTTATAAATTATTTTACTATTAAAAATGAACTTAAAAAAAATTATAGAAAAGATTAACTATGATGGATTTTATATTATCAAAAATGGTTTGGCTAAACATCAAAGTTCAATTTTAATAAAAAGATTAAAAAAATTAAAACCTAAAGTTTACTTACCCAATACAAATATACCATGGGGTTATGGAAATTTAATGAATGATAAAGAATTTGGTAAGATTTTAGAAAATAAAAAGTTAAATGGTGTTTTAGAAGCTTTTTTTAAAAAAAAATACCACTTTAATCATTTGCTTCTTCAAAATAAAGCCCCTTGGATTGGTCCAAGCGTAGAGTGGCATCAAGAAATCTTTAATATTAAAACTTATGCTCCAGGCAATTCAGTAAAAGATTGGAAAAAATTTTTAAATATTTATATAGCAATTGAAAGGCAAGATTTAAGGAACGGTTGCCTAAAAATTTTAAAAGGTTCTCATAAACTTGGTAAATTACCTTATGAAGATATTATGAATGAGCACTTCAGTCACAAAAGAAGTGTTAAATATAATGTTCTACTTAAGATCTCGAAAAAATATAAACAAATAGACTGCATAATGAACCCAGGTGACATTTTAATATTTAACCACCTTTTAGTTCATGGCTCTCCATCTAATGGAAGTACAAAATCTAGGAAATCTATAGTTTTACAGGCTCAAAGCATAGAAAATAAAAAGAATTTAAAAATTTTTGAGAAAGAGACTAAGTTTAGGAAGAAGTTTATTTTAGACAAAATGAAAAATAAAATAAATCTACTAATAGGTAAAAATATTTATAAAGATTTTAATATTAAAAGATCTAGTTAACTCTTAATAAATTATACTTTAACAATGCAATACTAGGTAGCCGATTTTGGTGGGAACTGATGGTTACGCTCCATCTACCCCTCGAATGTCAATCGAGTACTCTACTATTGAGCTAAGCTCCCAGAAATTATTGATTTTTGATTATCTCATACTGATATGAAATTTCAAATTATTATTTTTTTGACTCTAATTTTTGTATAATATAATTCATCAGTTCGAGAATGATATCATTAAATATAAAAAAATTATCATTATTAAGCAGCTTATCATTTGCATTCATTCCTATTTCTTTTATAGCTGGAAATTTATTAATAAACTTAAATTTAGTCTTTTTAATACTATTTGGTTTACTGTTTGTAGTACAAAAAAATTTTAAATTAAATATTCAATTCTTGCACTGGATATTAATTTTTTTTTATAACCCTAGTAATAATTTCATCTTTTTATAATGAAATTAGTTTAATCAAATCTTTCCTTTATATCAGGTTTTATTTACTTCTTATAGCTGTATGTATTTTAATAGAAAATAATTTAATTAATTTTAAATTTTTTTTTATTTCAACAATTTTTTGCGTCTTTTTAATATCTTTCGATATAATTTTTCAATCTATATTTGGTTTTAATATTCTTGGATATGAAAATGCATTAAATTCTAGTTTATTTGATGAAGAGCTTATAGCTGGAGGATATGTTCAAAAATTTTCAATACCGACTATCTTTGCTTTAGGTTATTTATTAAAGGATAATAAAAAATTTAATAAATCCTTTATAATACCCACTATAGTAATCTTGGGAACAAGCATAGTATTAAGTGGAAATAGAGTGCCGGCAGTTTCTTTTTTTCTAGGAATGATACTTTTTTTTGGTATTTCAACCGACCATAAAAAAAATATAGTAATTGGTACAGCTATATTTATTTTAATTTTTAGTATTTTGTTTAAATATAATAAAACTACTAATGAAAGATATGTAAATTTTTATGGAAACTCATCTGCTATTTTAAAGTATTTCAAATTTGAAACTGAAAATAAAATTGAGAGTGAGATAAAAAAAAAAGAAAAGAAAAAAAATCCTATAGACTTTGCATTAAATTATCGAGGAACAGGACATTTAATTCTTTATAAAACCTCTTTGGATGTCTGGGGTAAAAAACCTATTATTGGATCTGGTATAAAAAGTTTTTATAAAGAATGTATTAACTTAGAAGTCGAAAAAGGTTTAGAAATAGATTGTAATACACATCCTCATAACATCTATCTTGAAATTTTAGTATCACTTGGTCTTGTGGGTCTATTTTTAATGATAATAGTTTTGTTTTATATGCTTTATACTTACTGTATCAGAGGTTTTTATAAACTTAAAAACTTTAATGAGGCTGAAAAAAATATATTCTTCTTTTCTCTTTTAACTCTTATTATTGAATTATTCCCAATAAAATCTACTGGTAGTATTTTTTCAACTCTAAACGCAACTTTCGTCTTTTTAATGATTGCTTTAATGCTGGGGACAAAAAAAAATTTAAACTTTAAATTTAAAAAATATACTCTTTGGAAGAAAAACAAATACTAAAAACTTTATCTTTTTTAAGCTTAAGGGGTTTATAAAAATTTCTTTAAAAGCGTTTAACCTTTTAGATTTCACTAATAATTGTTGTATTTTTAAACACTGTAAAGTTACTATAATCCCATTAAACGAAAATTCTTTAAACATTTCTATTCTTTTATTTTTATTAATCCAATTAGACAATTCACTTATAAATCTACCAATCTTTAATTTAGATAAATTTGAACCATGAGATCTATAATAAGCTAAAGGTTCTTGAACACATGCAATTTTTTTTTTGGTACTGACTCTTAGGAAGAAGTCATAATCCCCAATAATATCAAAAGTTTTATTAAATCTATATTGTTTAAATAATTGTCTTTTAATTAAAACTGTTAGTATTGACATTACGTATTTATTCAATAATTTTTGTGTAATTAGTCCAGAGGGTAAATCGATAATAGAGTTAATTTTTTTTTTTTTAAGTTTTTGGTAATACCAATAACATTTTGAATAAACAATCTCCAAAGATCTATCTTTATTAAAAACTTCAATTTGTTTCTCTAATTTTTCAGGCAACCACCAATCATCGACATCTAAAAAAGAAACAAATTCCCCTCTAGCTTTTTTTATGGCAAGATTTCTAGCTTCATAGAGTCTTGTAGTTCTTTTTGCTTTAAAATAACGAATTCTTTTATCTGTAAACGAATTTAAAATTTTTTTTGAGTTATCTGTTGATCTGTTGTCCCAAAAAATTAATTCCCAATTTTTATAACTTTGGCTTAAAATACTGTTAATTGCTTTTTGAAGATATTTCTCTCCATTTTGACAATTCATAATAATGCTTACTAATTGATTATTTTTTTTTTTTAAAAATCTCATCAAGCTTATCTTTGTCTCTCTTTGTATCCATGCACTGCCAAAAACCCTCATGCTTATAGGCTAAAAGCTGTTTTTTCCTGCAAATGCTTTCTAATGGCTCTCTTTCTAAATAAGTTCTATCGTTTTTTATAAAATTAATAAACTCAGGCTCTATCACAAAAAAACCGCCATTTATCCATCCTTCATCAAGTTTTGATTTTTCTTTAAAATAACTCACACTTTTACCTTTTATTTTAAGAGCACCAAATCTTGCTGGTGGTCTTACAGCAGTCAAGGTAAAAAGTTTATTATTTCTTTTATGAAACTTTAATAGTTTACTTAAATTAATATTAGAAATACCATCCCCATAGGTCATCATAAAAGTATCGTTACCTAAATATTTTTGTAATCTTTTTAATCTTCCTCCAGTCATTGTATTTTTTCCTGTATCTATAAAATTAATATCCCAACCAAATTTATTTTTTTTAAAGAAATTCTTTATTTCCTCTCCTTTATAACCTAAAGCAATATAAAAGGTTTTGAATCCGTGCTTCGCATAAAGTTTCATAATATGTAAAATTATAGGTTTATCACCTACTTTAATCATGGGTTTAGGTATCGTCTTAGTATATTCTGATAATCTTGTTCCTAATCCCCCAGCTAATATTACTACTTTCATATTTTTTTTTTATTGAAGGTAATTATTAATAATTTCATCTTTGTTACCAAATTGTATTAAATTACCCTTATTAATTAAACTATATTCAAAGATGTTTTCATTTATTTTTTTACACTTAATGCTTGGCCATAGTTTTTCATCATAACACTCAAGGATTGGATCTTCACAAATATGATAAACTTTTACATTTTTTTCTAAGGCTTCTATAACTGCCATTGTTGCTCCAACAACTACTGAATAATTTAATTTTTTTTTTGTTTCTTTATCTTTATCACTTTTAAACATCTTTTTTAAATCTCTGACTACCCACTCATTATTTTTAGGAGATACACTCCTAGGATGATCTTTAATAACAAGATTTGCAATAGACTTGGTGTTAATTTCTTTTTCCAATATCTTAAATAAGGAGATAATTTTTTTAGGAGAAACAATATTAATTGGTAAAAATATGAATCCTCCCATATTATCAAAGTCTGTTTTCAAAAATCTTGAAGAAGATAAAAATTTAATCTTATCTTTTCTCCATCCTAAAAATTTTGTAAACATTTCAAATTGATCTTTGCCGCTTATAATCAAATTAATTGGAATATCTTTTCTATTTATTAGGTGCGTTGGTAAAGATGGATAGGAATGTATATAACCATTTATTTTTATCTTATTATTGTATTTATGCAATTCACTAATAATAGCTGTTTGAAAAGTTTGACCTTCATAAGGCATAAGAACTAATTTTATATCTGGTTTTAAAATTTTTTTAAAAGATTTTTTTACAACTATAGCAAATTGAGAATGCCAAAATATCGAATGTACAAATTTTTTTATAGAGAATTTTGATTTAATTAAACATCTAATTATTAAATTAATAAAAACTACTGGATTATATTTTATTCTTAATTTTTTTCTACCAAAAAGAATGACATTATTTGGAATAGTTGAAGGTAATATTTCATCTCTATAAATAACAAACCACAAAGTTTGTTCCGTTTCATTGGAACTAAAATTAAAATATTTATCCACTAATCCTTGATTTTGGGAAAAATTTTTTCTACTTGCCCAAGTAACTATAATTTTGTTGTAATGATAATTAATTGACTCATTGCTATTCAATATCCTGTAACCTGCTAAATTTGATAAAGTCATAACTTCTTTAAATATAACTTTGATTGCAAGAAAAACTTCTTTTTGCTGTTTCCATAATTTTAAAATTGCATAACCAGGTGTAAATGCAAAAGAACAAAAATAGATTAAGCTGCTAAGAGAAAGATCATTTTTTTTTTCAAATTCTTCTTTTAAGTAATTTCTTACCTTCTCTATAAGCAAAATTTGACTTTCTCCTAATGTCATTAAGCCTGCTACTCTCCGCCAGCGACTGTAATTGTTTGACCAGTCATATAAGAATTTTTTTCAGTTGTTAGATTTGTTATATAATCTGCAATTTCTTCTGGTTTCGCCATTCTGCTTATTGGGATAAGCTTAAGTCTCTGTTTCATATTCTTTTTCATTCTCTTGTGAATACTTGTATCAGTAACACCAATTCTAAGGTTGTTTACAAAAACATTCTTTTTAGCCCACTGTCTATAACTATTGGGAATAAATTCTAAACAATGTTTAGAAAGAGCATAATTAAAAGAATTTTTTCCTCCTCCATATTTAACACTTATACTTGAGCAGTTAAGAATTCTTCCCCATTTTTTTCTAATCATTTTAGCAACTGCTATTTTTTGAATAAACATTGGTATAGCTGAATTAATTAAAAAAGAATTGATTGTGCTTTTTAAATCAAAATTTTCATATGTTCTATTATCTACATAACCTACAAGATTAATGACAGCATCATAATTTTTATTAAATTTTTGTTTAAGTAATTTTTGAAAGTTTCTATTTTTATAATTTAAGAAATTTAATTTAATTAAAGTTATGTCATCATATTCTTTTTTTAATAAACTAATCTTTTTAGGTCCTTCGCTGTAATGAGCATAAATATGCCAGTCTAATTCCATAAATTTTTTCATTACTTCAAAGCCTATATCTGAGCTAGCTCCTAATATTAAAACACTTTTTTTCTCTGTTATCATGTAACTACGCAAGATTGACAAGGTTTAATCTCTCCTCTTTTTGAATCTAAATGACTCTTTCTAAGACTCTTATACTTAGTCGAGTTCCATAAATCTTTAAGGTTTTTTTCTGGAAATTTTCCAACACTTAAATGTGATTTGTAATCTACATCGCAAGGATTGGCGTTCCCATCCCACCAAATAAACATTCGTCTCCAAAGATCTGAGCAAGGTTCTTTAACTTTATTTGGTTCTTTTAAATAGGAGTTTTCCCATGGATTATATTTTACAAACGCGACCTGATCTACAAGATCTTTCCAAAAATTTTCCATATCAATAATTTTTTGATCGTTATTAAATTTTACGCCTGAAATTCTCGTAATAATCTTTTTATCTGGATAATTTTTGCTGTGAATATTTTTAAATCTTTCTATATTTTTCAAAATAGTGCTTAGTTTACCATTAACTCTCAATTTGCTATAAAGCTCTTCATCGGCAGCATCCGCAGAAAAAATTAAAGTGTTTACACCACTAGATAGAATTGCGTGTGAAGTTTTTTCTGTCATTAGTGACGCATTTGTATTCAATTTAATATTTAAGAACTTACCAGTTGTATATTTTAACATCTCATTAATTTCTTTAGCAACTAAAGGTTCACCCCTAGAAGCCAAAGTTATAAATCCAATTTTTCCCTCTGCTTCATCGATAATTTTTTTAAAAAAATTTAATTTCATTTGGCCCATAAAACCATTTTTTTTATTAGTAAAAGTCTTGTCTGTTTCAAAGCAAAAAATACATCTATAGTTACAAATAGAACTTGGTTCTATTTGTAATAAAGGAGGATAATCTTCTATAATTTTTTTTTGTGGGAAAATTTCGTATTTATACCTATTTATTAAATATAGAGGTATTTTTTTTTGATCAATAATTTTAATCTCATCAACTACATTAGGCTTTAGATTAAATTTATATTCTTGTTCATCCTCATTGGATGAAAGATCTCTTTTTAATAAATCTAAAATTTTCAAATCATTTTTTTCAATGTTATTGATTTTGCTTTCATCGCTTATTAATAAAATAAGTGCTTTTTTTATTTCAGAAATATCTTTTTCAGATTTAGTAATAAAATTTTCAAAACTATGAAATTTTTTATATACTTTTGGTTGATCTTGTTTTTTCATTTTAAGTTTTTAATTCCATTTTTTTTTAACCAATACTCAACCATTGGTAGTTGCCATTCGTAATCAACATCGCAGCCTCCCCAGGAAATAATTGGAGCTATTTTTTTACCCATCCATTTTTGTGGTAGTAATCCATTCTGAAGATTTTCTAAGCATTTAGGTCGTACTATAGAAATAGACATATCAGCATAATAAACATCTCCTTGGGAATCTCTATCACAGTTAAGCTTTTTAGGGTTACCAAATATTCTAAATGGTACAAATGGTTTCAAAGAACCATCTTTCTCTAATTTTCTTGCTCTAAGAGGACTCCACATATTATAAACTGAAGTGCTTACTGCTGAATCGAATTTCTTATTTTTCCTTAAGGTTTTTATTCCTCTTTTAATCATTTCTGAACTTATTGTTGGAGCATTAGCAAATAAAAGTATAATAAATTCAATATCTTTTGTTTTAATATCAAGCATTTTTTTAATCTCAAAATAACCATGTTCAAAAGCATGGTCTCCAAGTGCTTTATTGTTAGCTAATTTTTTTGGTCTTATAATGTGAGTAGCTCCATACTTTTTTGAAACATTTTTTATTATTGGGCAATCTGTAGAAACAAAAATTTTATCAACAACACCAGATTTTTTGCATGCAAGCAAAGGATATTCGAAAAGTCTTCTTCCTAAAACTTTTTTTGTATTTTTTCCAGGAAATCCCCTGCTGCCTGCTCTACCTATCATTAAACTAATAATCATAACTTCATATCCTCAGTTAATTTAAATATTTCCTCATAAAAATTTTTAATATTTTTAAATTTATATTTTATTCCAATATTGGGCTTATAAGTATAAGGGGTAATAACATAATGACCAGTCTTTTTTTTATTTAAAAAAATAACTTTATTTTTAATTTTAAGACCTTTTTTAAGCTTATCTAAAAAATATCTTAATTTAATCTTTTTAAGACCAGTCAAAGTAATATGTTTATTTTTATATTTATTATTTAAAATGTTTACACATGCTTTAGCTGCATCATTAACATGAATATACTGTCTAATAGATTTTATACTTCCATTATAAATAATTCGTTTTTTTTGAACTGCACTTTCTAAAATTTTCCTAATTCCATTATTATGATCTGCTCTTTCTCCATAAAGAGAGCCAAATCGTAAAATAGTATAGTTTAGATTAAATTTTTTTTGATATTCTTCTATGTAGTCCTCTGCAGCTTTTTTGCTACTTCTATAAAATCCACCATCTATACTGTTTACATAAATAGTACTCGCATGAACAAATCTTCTGACTTTTAGTTTTAAACATTTTTCTAAAATTCTAACAGTGCCTAAAATATTTACTTCTACTGTTTTCTTCGGCCTTTCAGAAGCAAAATCAATATCTGAAATAGCTGCAAAATTGTAAACAAAGTTATTACCCTTAATAGCTTTTTCAAGTTTCCTATCATTAGAGATATTTCCTATAATCATTTTTTGATCTTTTCTAAGCCATTTAGACTTTTTTATATCGTAAATGGTAACCTTGAAACCATTTTGACTCAAACAGTCTGATACATGAGATCCTAAAAATCCACTTCCTCCAATAACTAAAACTTTTTTCATTTTATCCTTTTATCTTATAAGTTAGTTGTTCAAACATTTTTTAAATAATTTTTCCAGGAATCAAACCAATCTTTATCATAGTCTAAGCAAGATTTAAGAAACATAATTCTTGCATCTTGAACTAATTTTTTTTTCCACCAATTGCCAGGTTCACTCCAAATATTATTTATATGCTTTGCAGCAATAAACTCATCATAAAAAATTATTTTTGCCTTTTTAAGTTTATTAATAAGTTTTTCAAAGTTTTTGTGAAATTTATAATGTTTTTTATTTAATAATAAAACTGTTGGAATATTAGAGGCCATACATTGAGAAAATACTGTTTCAGAATTGTTACACAAAATAATTTTAGCTTCTTTTAAAACATCGTAGATATTTCTATTAGAAACTACTTGATGTTTAGAAACCTTTTCAGCAAAAAATTTACGCTCTCCCCAATGATCATGAGCAGGGTAAGTCTTTATTAAGGTTTCTTCTTTTATGTTTTTTTTAACTTTATTATAGAAATTTAGCACTTGATTAAAAGACTCTAATATTTGTGAAGACTGAGGTAAAGAACTTAAGTGCCATGCTTGTCTTCTGTCTGAGTTTAAAACAATTACTATCTTTTTATTGCTAGAGTCAGAATTTACCTGAATGTTAAAATTCTTAAATTTATTTTTTATTTCTGATGGTAACTGGATTTGATATCTATTTAGAGGTTTATGCCAGGTTAATGACTTATAGCTTACTTTATCTAAAAAACTAAAGATCATCTCTGGCCTAGGCAAAGATCCTCCATGTGACGCAATAAGAAGCCTTGTGCCTTTTTCAGATAATGAGGCGATCCAATTTTTTCCTACAGGATTCATCCAAGCTCCAAAGTGAGTTAGAATTACTCTCGGAAATAGTTGAATTTTATTAGATAATTTACTAATTTTTTTATAATCCTCTAGTAAGCAAATAGGTAGATCTTTCTGTAAACTCTTAATTAAAAATTCCTCAAATTTATTTTTTGTTTTAAATCTAAAATACTTAAAAAATTTATCTCTTTCTTTTAAACTCTTTTTGGAAAATATCAGGTTAGAGTACATCGTATGTATTTTAGAATTAAAAAGAGTATCAAAAAATAAATTTGGAAACTTAAGAAAAATATTAAATTGAGCTATTCTCTTATAAGAAAAGGAATTAAAATAAAAAATCAATGGTGTCTTTTTATAAAAAAAATTATAAAAATCATAAATTAAAGATTGAAATCTACTAAAATTTGGAACAATTGGATTTTTTGTTCTTTCAAAAGGTTTTTTTATTGTTAAATTATTTTTTAAAAAAAAACATTTCTTTTTAAAATTAAATTCTATAATTTTTAGTAATAACTCATGATTCCATTCTTCTTGGATTGATTTATCTCTAAAATCTTCCCAGTCTTTAATCCCAGTATTAGAATAATTATTTTTACTCTTCTTCGTAAAAAATTTATTTTTTTTTTTAAATAATTGTCTTAAATTTTCCCATCTATCAAAAATTACAGATATGTAATTATATAAAAAAGGATCAATTTGGATTCTCCAGTATTTTAGCTCATGGTTTTCCCTATGATAAAGATTTAAACTTTTGTGTAGTTTTTCTGTTATTTTTAAATGGAGATTTTTTAAGTAATTATGATCTTTAGAAAGCTTTTTAGGAATATCCCAGTGATATTTTGGAACAATGCAGGATGAATTTTTGAATGGATTTTCATCTTTATAGTACTTACACCATTCTCCTATAAGAAAAATTTTAAATTTCTTAGGAATATTTTTATCTAAAGCAGATAATACTAAATAATTTTTTTTCATTTTTTTTCTGTAAGTTTTACAATTTCACTCGCAGTCGTATTAATATTAATTTTTGATTTTTTTAATAATTGATTTAAATAATTTAAATCTCTTCTGTAATCTACATCGTATTTTAATTTTGAATTTTTATAAATTTTTTTAATTGGAATAGGTTTAATTTTAAACTTTTTATGATTATCCCAGAAGTATTTAGTTACATGTTCTTCCTGCCTTTTTGAAATTTTTTTTTTAATTATTTGTTTTAATAAGGAAGTTTCAAATATTTCAGCTCCAAAACCATTTGCACATTTAAAACTTTTGTATGGAATATGATTAAATCCTATATCATAATCATTTGTTGAAAAGTTACTAATTAGATTTTCAATAAACTCATGGGAAATGAAGGGATTGTCAGCGCATACTCTAACGATATTTTTAATAGAAAAATGCTCAGCAGTATCATAAAATCTTTTAAGTACATTCTGTGAACTTCCTTGGAAATAGTATATTTTTTTTTCTTTTGCTATCTTTACAAGAATTTTATCTTCTTCTAAATCAGTGGTAGCTAAAACTATTTTTTTTATATTCTTCACTTTTTTTACACGTTCAATTACCCAATCTATTAATCTCTTATTTCCTAGCTTGCTTAGTGATTTCTTAGGAAATCTTTTAGATCCTGTTCTTGCCTGAATTATAATTCCAAATTCAATATTTTTTTTCATTTCAATTTGAGTTATCTTATTTCACTATAATTTTTTTTCTTTAATCCCTGACGTGTCGATTTCCAATATTCTGTCACAAATTTTTAAAGAAGAAGGTCTGTGTGCAATTATCAAAATAGTTTTATCTTTTTGTAATAGCTTTACTTCCTCAAGTATTGCTTTTTCTGTTTTATAATCTAGGGAGTTTGTCGACTCATCCATAATAAAAATTTTAGGGTCTCGGTAAAGGGCTCTAGCAATACCAATTCTTTGCTTTTGACCTCCTGATAGCTTATCCCCAAATTCTCCTATGTTTGTGTGTGTTTTTTCCTCCAGACTACTTATAAAATCACTAAGTTGAGCTCCTTCAATAGCTTTTGAAATTTTTGAGGAATCTATAAAATCATCCTTTAATCCAAAAGCTACATTTTTTCTTATACTTTCATCATTTAGGTAAACATTTTGAGGCACATAACCAATTAAATTTTGCCACCCTTTAATATTTTCAAATATGTTCTCCCCGTTGACTAAAATACTTCCACTCGTAGGCTTAATTAAACCCATAATTAAATTAATTAAAGTTGTTTTTCCTACACCACTAACACCAACGATCCCAACGACAGAGCCATGATGAATATTGAAGTTAATTCCTTTAAAAATATTATTTTTTGACTCAGGATATGCAAAATTAACATTTTTTAACTCAATTAAACTTTTTGATAAATGTAATGTTATGGACTTAGATTGAATTTTTTCTTGTGTATTTACAATTTCTTCTTCTTTTGACTCAAAAATATCTTTTATTATTGGCTCCACTACTGGAAGATAAAATCTGATTCCTTGTGAGGCTGACATTATTCTAGATATTGATGGAGTTAATCTGAATGCTGCTGCTCCAAACAATCCTATTACTGGTATATATGAATTAATATCTGAGTTATTTTTACTGAGTATCATTACTAAGGCTATAATTACTAAAATTATTAACCATTCTAACCAAACTCTTGGTAAAGAAATAATAAAAGTATTTTTGAATTCTGACTCAGCTGATGCTTCACGATTAATTCTAAAATTATTAATAATTTCTTTTTCTGCTCCAAATAATTTTACTTCTTTAATTGCTCCAAAACCTTGTTGCATATCTTTTAAAATAAGACCATTATGAATAGTATTTTGCTCTCCCCATTTTTTTGCAAATTTTGCTATTTTGGTTATAAAAAAAAATCCAGTTGTTCCAAATATTAAAATTGAAGACAATGCTCCTTTTGGTTCATAAATAATTAATAAAGTTAGTAAAGAGGCAAAAACAAGAAATTCGGTTTGTAAATTTAAAAAGGCTCGCATCATAGAAGAAATTTTATCTACATTTAGTAAGTTTCTTTTTAAAATAAATGAATTTGTTTTGAGATGAAAAAGATAAGGTTTATTAATATAAATACTATAAAATTTACATGATAAATAATTTTTAATATCAGCTATGTATCTGCTTTCTTTAAATTTCAAAAAAGTTAAAAAAATAGACTTTATAGTAAAAATTAAAAATAAAATTATAATACTAAGTAAAAAAAGTTCATTTTTTGATAAATTTTCTAAATTTAAAAACTTTAGTATGGTCCCGAAATTTTCTTTAGGATCATTAGATACTAAAATATTCAAAACAGGTATGACCATTCCAATACTTAAAGTCTCCAGTATTGTTCCACAAAGAATTAGAACAAACATATACTTAAAATATTTTTGGTGGGCTTCAGAAAGTAAATTCTTATAAAAAAACCTAAATTTACTTAACATAAAAAAACTTTTATTTTAATTCCTTTTTTAATTCCTCATACTCTTTCATCTTCAACTTCATAAATTTGATGGTTAAATCTGTTTTTTCGGCTATACCTTTGGGAGTTAATAAATATAAATATCTTACTTTATTTTTATTTTTACTAAAATTTTTTATTTTTATTAAACCTTTATCTTTTAATTTTCCTAAGCAATAGTTTATTTTTCCAAGACTCAAACTTAACTCTCCAGCTAAATGTCTCTGAGATATCTTAGAATTTTTTGACAACTTCCTTAAAATGCCAAAATGTTCTTTATCGAATTTATTGTTCATTTTTTGAACAATGTACTGTTCATTTCATGAACTGTAAAGGGATTTTTCTTAATGTTATTGCTATATAATTTTAGATAGTTTATAAAATTTTAATTTGCTCAATATTACTAGATAATATTAACTATAATGAACATTTTCTTTTCTCTATTAACTAAAGTACTTAAATCAAAATGGGAGCTATCAGAGCCTAAGAAAGCAAAAATATTATTATTTGATAATTATTCAGCTGTTTATCTTTGTAAATTATTTAAGAAAAAACACGTAGAAGTCCTACACACAAGATTTGAGAAAATTAATTTTTATATTCTTTTTATTTGTTTCTTAAAAGGAAAAATCAACCCAAAACAATATTATAAAGAATATATTCAAAAGGTCAGTCCCAAAGTAATTATAACTTTTATAGATAATGATCCAAAATTCTGGGAATTATATAAACTAACAAATGTCAAAACAGTTCTAATTCAAATGGCAAATAAATCTCATTATTGGGCAGATAATAATTTTAGAAATTTATATAGCCCAAAAAGAAAAAAAAGGATCTATAAAGTAAATTATATGTTTTTTTTCAATAAACATACTGCAAAAAAATATAGAACTTTTATAAAAGGTAAAAGTTTTGTAATTGGTTCTTTTAAAAACAATACATTTCCAATATCTAAAAAAAAGAAAAAAAAAGAAATTTGCTATATATCAACTTATAAATCTGCTGCTAATCATAAATTTTATAAAAAAAATCACCAAAATTTTATGATTTGGCTTAAACAGTATTCAAAAAAAAATAACTTAAAAATAAATATATTGGGAAGAAGCGTTGAAGAAGAAGCTGTAAGAGAAAAAGAATATTATGAAAAAATTTTTTCTAAAAATAATTATAATTTTATAAAAGGATATTACGATAGACCCACTTATAAAATTATTGATCAATTTAAATATGTATTTACAGTTGACTCAACCCTAGGAACAGAAAACTTTTCTAGAAATGGAAGAATTGGTTTTATTGGCAATACCCCTAATGAATATCCTATCAATACTATAAAATTTGGATGGAATGAAAAAATTAAATCGAAAGGTAGATTTTGGACTAATGAAAATAAAAATAAAGAGTTTGAACGTGTTTTTAATTTTGTGATAAATGGGAAAGATTCAGAGTGGTCCAAATTGAGAAAGAGATATAAAAGTCTAATGCCTTTTGATTATAGTAATCAAATTTTCAAAAAAAAAATAACTAGTATAATAAAAAAAGATTAAATCTTATTTTTTTTATTTAGACATCTGATGAGAATCTTTATTTTTGAAATCTTTTCTATAATATCTACCAACTCCAACACTATCAGCGCGTTGAGTTTTATCAAAACTTCTAATTGCTAATAAATATTTTTGTTCACTATTAAGACTCTTTTTAGTTTTTTTGCTTAAATATTTCTTATAGTTTAATAATTGAGGAACATTTCTCTTTTTAATATTAATCATGATCATTTTTCTCTGATTGCCAGAAATATTATTAGCCCCTGCATGCCAGAGATTAAGATTTGCTACTATTATTGTTCCAGGTTTTACTATTAATCTTTTCTCTTTTTTGTGTTGCTTGTCTACATCTATATGTTCTTCGGGCCAACCTAATTTTCTATGGGAGCCTGGTATAATTCTTAAAGCACCATTGTTTAGATCGGCTTTATCTAAAAAAACAAAAGTAACTGTACCGTCAAATGATTCTGTAATTTTTTTTCTTGGTTTCCAATCAATATGAATTTTTTGTCTTCCGTTTCCTTTAAGAGGATTTCTTAAATTAAAACCAGCTATTTTAATATCTGACTTTACTATTTCATAAGAGGCCGCTAATACTTCAGGAATAAGTATCATATCACGAAAAATTTTATTTTTTTCCAGCAGATTACCTAATCTATTAGTTCCTTTTTCAAAAAATTTACCTTTCCTGTAATATTTTTCTTTTCCTTCCCAGCCTCCCTTGTCTCCCTCGATCTTAATCAATTTATTAGCAGCTGACTGGATTTTTTTTAAATTTTTTTTCATAAAAGAAGTTGGTGGAAATAATAAGAAACCATTTTTATGTAAATTATTTTTCTGTTTTTTAGATAAAATTTCTTTTGAAATCTTTAATTTTTTAAAAAGATCTTTTGTATTTTTTATTTTATAAGCGTTTCTTTTCTTCATTATTATCAAGTATTATATTTTATTTATAAAAAATATAGTCTATAAGAATATTTCATGAATTTCTATAATAATAAACTTACAGCAAAAAAATATATAAGTATTTTAAAAAAAAACAATAAAACTTTTTCTAAAGAGTTTTTAATTAAAAACTCTGGAATTATAATGGGAGATAAGTCTTTTTATAGAATGCTTGCAATGCATGACATCTTAAAAAGTTTAAAAAAAGTAAAAGGTGATATTGTTGAGTTTGGAGTGTGGAATGGTAACAATTTATTTGCGATTAAAAAGATTATAGATTTTTTAAAATCAAAAAAAAAAATTATAGGTTATGATAACTTTAGTGGGTTTCCTAATCCAATAGGTTTTAATAAAAAAAAAAATAAAAAGGGAATTTATGTTGGAAAACCAAAGCTTATAAATTTTATAATTAAATTTTTTAATTTTAAGAGGGTATCAATCATTAATGACGATATTTTAAACTTAAAAAAATATGATAGAAAATTTAAAAAAATCTCCCTAATTTACATTGATTGTAATATTTATGAACCTGTAAAAAAAATTTTAAATAATTTACATAAAAAAATATCTAAAGGTGGAATAATAGCCTTTGACGAGGGTCAAAGTAATAGTAAGTCTGGTGAAGGCAAAGCTTTATTCGAGTTTTACAAGGAAAATAAAGGAAAATATAAAATTATTAAATTAATAAAAGGCTATCAACCTGATATCATATTGATAAAAAAATAGTGAAAAAAATAAAAAAAAATATATAGTTTAAAGTTATGAATACTCTAATTTGTTCAGTTCCTGTAGAAGCGCCCGGTGCAAAGTTAAGAAGAACGAGGGCTGAAGGTTCTTTTCCTATTATGCCTAAAATTGCATGTACTGCTCTAAACAATTGGGCAGAAAAAAACGGATTCAAATGTAACTATTATGATGTAGACATGCTTTATCCATCAGACGAAGAAGTAGAAAAATATTTTAGAGAAAATTCTTATGACATAGTTGGCCTAAGTGCTGTGACATCGACCACATATCTTCAAGTAAAAAGATTAACTCATATTATTAAAAAAGTTAATAAGAAAACTTTGGTAGTTGTTGGTGGGTATTTAACTGCAGCTTCAAATACAATTTTAAAGAAAACAGAGGCTGACCTTTGTGTAGTTGGTAATGGTGAAATAGCTTGGGTGGGCTTATTAAGATATATGGAGGAGCACCTTAAGGAAAAAAGAAATCAATTAGATTATGAAAAATTATCTGAAGTAAAAGGTTTAGCTTACATGCAAGATAGTAAATTAAAATTTACAGGATATGGAGAAACATTAAAGGGTTGTAATTTGAATTTTCCTGATTTTGATTGGCTTAAAAGTGGACTTAATGGAGATGAAAAAGCTCTAAAAAATTATTTTAGACCTTTTGATAAAGTTGAAGAACTTATTATGGATGAAAGGTCTTTTAGAAAAGGGCAGAAACCAATGGTTGTGAATGTTTTTACATCCAAAGGATGTGTTGCAAAATGTACTTTTTGTCAAAGGGGTTCAAAAGGATATGATGTTTATGATTTAGATAAACTAGATAAGTATTTAGTTACATTAAAAGAGGAATATAATGTTGGATTCATAATGGTAGCTGATGAAAATTTCGGATCAAATCGTAAATACTCTAGAGAGGTTGCTGAATTATTTAACAAGCATGGCATGCTATGGAATGCTATTGGTGTGAGGTGTACTAGTGTTGATAAAGAGGATTTATTACACTGGAAAAACAACGGTTGTTTATCTCTTAAATTTGGATTGGAATCTGGAAGTCAAACAATGCTTGATTTGATGGAAAAAAAATTCACTACGGAAGATATAAAAAAAGCTATATATGCCTGCGCTGAAATTGGATTACATACTCCTCTTTTAGGATTTATGATTGGGATGCCTGGTGAGTCAGAAGAAACAATAAAAGAAAGTGGACAACTAGCTGGTGAGTTATATGCAAAACTAAAAATCCCACCATATTACATATGGGGAAATGTTGATTTACCCTACGCTATACCTTTAGTTGGTACTCCGCTTTATGAGTACGGTAAGCAGCTAGGATTAATTGGAAATAATGTAGATGAAGAAGCAAATTATTTAGAAATGACATCAAATGTAGCTATTTTAAAAAGGTTTTATATTAATTTAAACGGGGCTCCTATAGCAGAGGTTCTTTTTTGGGATATGCTATTCTGGATGGAATGTACAAGATCATATTTAAAACATATGAAAGGAGAAGAGGACAACAAAGAAGCCATTAAAAAATTTAATGAACAAATTGAAATACAAAAAACCAATCCACACTATAAGATTAAACAAAAAATGGTTCAGGTGATGGGTTCGGGAACTGAAAGCGGTGTATCTTTCAGTAACTATTTCATCACAAATTTTTTAAAAGATCATATCGTTTTTAATAAAAAAGTTGCAAGACTTCCAAGATTTATTGTCAATCCTTTAGTAAAGTTTGGTTTATATATTGAATGGATGTTTCAAAAATATATTCTTAAAGATCAGCATAATCTTCATAAATACGCTAATTCTTATGCATCATCTAAATTTAGGTTAGATAAAAAACTATTTGATAAAAATACTACATCTCAGAAGGATAGATCTTTAAGAACTATTGTTAACAAAAGATATCTTGAAAATTTCACTCAAAACAGTGAAGAAAAAGTCTTAACCAGCTTAACTGGTGGTCCATCTTAATATTCTTATTAAATAATAAAATTATTTAAAATAAAAAAGCCTGCAATTTCTTGCAGGCTTTTTTTGATTTTGTAAAGTAATACCAATTCTCTAATTATTTAATTTAGTGTTTGCTTTGTACTGAAATTTTTTTTCAGTGCATAAATCAAGCCAATTGAGCTATTAGTACTGGTCAGCTTCACGTGTTACCACGCTTCCACATCCAGCCTATCAACGTGGTGGTCTAC
>MDTG01134303.1_pt1 | contig 20351 bp, 14 predicted proteins | sample 811421 | NCBI WGS metagenome assembly MDTG01 (sample SAMN05326645, study PRJNA326480) | marine metagenome | isolation source: seawater | place: Pacific Ocean: South East | collected 2011
ATTGGCCCCCTCCATATTACTGGCTTATCTGGGTCCTCGATCAAGAATGCCATTGAAATGACCTTTATTCCGTGAGGCCCTATTGCTGGAAAAATCTGACCGTCTTCAATATGCAACTCGGTTCCCTCAATACCTAGCATCTTCGGAACATTCGGACCTGTTATGTCTATATCCATTAGTCCGACTTTCTTTCCCATTCTAGCAAGAGAAAGTGCTATACCAGTGGCTACAGTAGTCTTTCCGACACCTCCTTTTCCAGAGAGAACCATGATTTTATGGCGTATTCCCTCACTCATTTTTGACATTCTCATCTTTCTTTGCATCTGTTGATACGCCTGCTCCATCTGTGCCTTCTGATTCGAGTTAGCCTCTTGTGATTCAGGAGAATCAGGAGAATGATGTGACACAGGTGAATCTGCCATGATACTTGGCAAGAGTGGGAATACTTCAATGCTATTCTAGGGTAATTTGAAATTTATTACTATTGGGATTGGTTTAATTTAGTTCGAGACTTTGCGATATCTGTGAAACTGCTATTCGTTTGTGTGGGCAATACATGCAGGAGTCAGATGGCTGAGGCAATTTGCAAGAGTCTCGGCCACTCTGCGAATTCCGCTGGGACTCATCCCGGAAGAGAGGTTAATGCAAATGCGATAAGAGTCCTACAAGAAAAGGGAATTGAGTCATCTGACCTATTTCCAAAATCGATAGATGATATCGTTACCGATGGTTATGATATGATAGTTAGCATGGGCTGTGGCGTGGAGTGTCCCAGTCTCCCTATTGATCACGACTGGGGCCTAGAAGACCCTCATGGAAAGTCGATAGAAATTTACAGATCGACAAGAGATACGATAATTGATTTGATGAGTGATTTGATTCAAAAGAGGACCGACGCTTAGAAAAGCGATTCTGGTTTCCCCACATTCACACGAGTGTAGTGTAGTGGTTATCACCCGGCGTTGCCAACGCCGGAACCCGGGTTCAAATCCCGGCACTCGTACCATTTTCTACCGGGTTAGTCGAAATCTGACTTTCTAATCTGTAGAATTACTGCCACCATCCCAATTAGCAATAAAGAAAATGATGTGACTAGAACAATTGAAGACATGTTTTTCGAAATCCAGCTAGAGTCGCCTGAGCAGCAATCCGATGAATGAACTGAAAACACATGTCCCTGGTCTTCCACAGGGGTGCTGGACAGGTATATGTCAGTGGCTCTTATTTTTATTTCTATATCGCCCTCTGGAATGGTTGATCTAACTACGAATTCCAATGAGTAGATCCCATCTCCCGCTAATCTGTCTCCCGATGTCCCGTCATCTACCATTAGTAGCCATTCGTCGGACTTCCCGATCTCAGCAAGTCTACCTATCTTTGCTTGGACGGAGGACACGCCATCGTAATCAGAAACCGATGCCTCAATGTGATGTGTGATTTGCCCTCCATTGCCAGAGACCAAAACTGTGTGCACTGTTTGTCCCAGTTCAGATATTGATGACTGAGATAGGCCATCCCTCCATACCTCCAATGAGGATACCGTAGGGTGTTCATTATCAATCCTCAAAACAGGAGATGAGTCCGGTCCGTTAGAGAGTATTTCTGCCCCCTGTGAGTCCGACATTCTCAGAGGAATGGTTCTTTCCCCGGGGGCTATTGAGACGGGGACGATAAATTCACCTGACCACATTCCAGAAGATTCGGAGAAGTTCAGTGAGAATAATTCCCCCCCGGAGCTTAGGAGGTCGACTGATACTTCAGAGACCCCGTGCCCGTCTTCGGAATCGACTATGATTCCTATGGCTTGACCCCTGACTGCCGATGACTCTGAGAAGGAGACTGATATTGCCCTCGGAGGTAGGTTAGCAACACTAATTTCTGTAGTTTCACTTATTTCTACCCAGTAATCTGTGATAGTAATCGGCACGGATAGATCTCCAAACTCCAGTCCGTCGTGAACTACTAGTGATGTCCAAACATCATCGTGAATGGTTAAATCTCCATCCAAGCCACTGTCTGAAAGCTCGATGAGTCCGAGGCCGATAGAAGAAAGATCGACTATGACCGATACCACATCAGTATCTATGTCATTAACCACTACTTCGATATGAGAGGCCCCACCTTCTGTGTGCAATGAGCCTTCTCTGAATCTAACGGATTCCAATGAAGGAGGAGTGTTTTCATCAGCAGTAATTATTGGAGGGAATAGGACCCTGTCTACTTTCTGATATTCCTGAAACAAAATCCCATTTGATTGGTTTTCATCGCCTGATTCTAATGTGATCCATCTAAAAACCTCATACAAGAGGCCCGAAAGAGGTCCTTCGTTAACAAAAAATCCCGAGGTCATTATTTCTTCAATATTGGGCGTTCCAGTCCATTCTGCTACTTCGACTATATGCCCATCCATTTCTCTCTCAGTGATTGAATTAATTGTAACTTCAAGTGTATTAGTGGGATTTCCAAATAGGACAAATCTATCTCCCGGAACAACTATCTTGGGCGATTTCCCACTCTCTCTTGAGATTTGATTGGAAATCAGAGGGCTGGCATCTGGCCTGGTTGGCTGATCAATTATTGGAGATTCTGGAGGGAATTCATTTGAGACTGAGCCATTATCCTCTATGTACTGTAGCCTTACAGTTCTATTCTGCCAGTCCTCCTGAGGTACCGTGAATTCATACGTCAGATTGTGCTCGGCTCCAAATTCTTGAGAAATTGGCCCAAAGGGAGTTGCTGATACATTGAACCAGAACTCATTTTGAATCTTATCAACCTGAAAATTTACGCCTTCTGAATTCTCCTGTATTCCCGAATCTACTATCTGCCTGACTAACCCAAAGCTCCCCTCAGCGTCGCCATCATAGGTCCCATCAACAATTATCGTATCTGAGACGGTCTCGCCTCCTGATGATTCTAAATGGATTAATGGAATGGTCCCATTCACATCTACGTTGAACTGTTCGTCATTTATCTGGAATCCAAATTCACCTCCTCCGTATGCCCTGAAAAACTGTTCCTCTCGGGTGTCATCAGACCACCTCTCTCTAATTATTAGATCATCGAGTTCGAAGGAGAAGAAGTCTGAAGCCGCTGAGACCCTCATTGATGCATTGGCTTCTAATTGGAAATTCTGATATCGTCTCTGACCGTCCTGGTCAAATGACTCGAAGTAAAACGTATGGATTTCTCCGAATAGCCCCCCAGAGCTATTGTTATCCCCTCCATTGAATGACAGCCATCCATTTCCTTCAATTATCACCCTCTCAGACAGTTCGCCATTGTTCCATGAACGGTTTACTGACGCCCTACTAACTGAAATCTCTGCAGTAAAGCCTTCTTCAAAACCGTCCTCAGAATACCCCCCACTTAGGGTCATCGATCCATTTCCTAGCATCTCAAAGTCTTGTGAAAGAAGTTCATCGCCATCATATGACTCGTTCAACCATATCCTATCCAGCGACAGATCTAGGATAATTCCATTTGAGTCGTTCATTGTATTCATCTGAAGTGAGCCGTTGCCGAGTTCGTTGGACTCCAAAATAGCTCCGTCTCTCTTTTGCCATCCTCTTCCTTCGAACTCGATGTTCTGATTGCCAGAATCTTCACCCTCAAGAGACCAGACAGTCTCCCTGGTGATTTCATGATCCTCAATCGGTTGATTCCAATTAGTAACCGTAACAGATCTGTCACATGATGACTCCAAACTTGAGAAGTTTACAAAAATCTTATCGCCAAATTCTGGTTGTGATTCTAGCACTATATCGACCTCCCCCCCTGCACTAATGTGTGAGACATTTAGAGGTGAAATCTCTCCGAGAATACCTACATGGCTCGCGCTAATAGAAACGCCGCTCGGGGATGTCCCCGGAGAAAAGAGAGGTGCGAAAATGACGCGATATCTGTGGACGTGTTCTATTGAGTAGAGTTGCCCTTCCTCGTTCGGATCGTCCATGGATTTCAATTGCGAGTCCCAATCGACCAGAATTTCGCAGCTTATTGACGGGGAAGACTGTCCCGATGCTAAAAGTGAATGACTACTGAGGAGGAGAATCAATGTTATGAACAGTGAAATCCCAGTTTTACTAGGCTTCTCTGCCGTGCCTTGAATATACATCTTACCATACGGTAATAGTTCGGATTGTTCAAGATATCCCCTACAGGGGCTCAGAAAAATCCTCACGATTATCTAGTATTTCTATTATGAGCAGATGTAGGATAAAACTCAGAACAATGGTTCTTCGTAGTCATCATCCTCGCCTGATCTTTCCTTCCAGAGAGATACTGGAACGTCGTCGTAAACATCTGAGTAGGGGTCCTTTTCTTTCTGGTTGAGTAATGCCGCTTCTGCGGCTGCTCTAGCAAACTCCTCTGCATTGGCTTTGAACTTCCAGTAGTGAATCCTCCACTCCCTGCCATCCCAAAGTGTTGTTTCCTCAGACTCTGTTGTCAACAAGTCGTAGTCCTGAAGCTGGTAGAAAAGATTTCTATCAGTTGGCTCCAGAGCATTGTCAATAATCCTATTTGAGAATCCGAAGAATCCCAGGGCATGCTCGGCGATTGACTCTGCAACGACTACTTCCATATCCGAGTCTACCTTGCTTCTGATTGCAGAAGTAAGTTGTGCTAGTGTCAAACCCATCGCGATGCCCCCCAGACATGCTTACAGGGGAGGGCGCTCTATTTCAACGGTCTCTATGAACACTTCAAAATCAGGTGATTATGTATGCGAAGTCGTTATTCTATATCACAGATACGAGAATGCATGGAGGATGATGGGCGAGCTAGTTTTCTGGGCCTCGAGGAGAGTGATGTAGGGCCATGGGACGTTGTCATTCTACCAATCCCTTTCGAGATGACTACCAGCTGGATAGAAGGTACGGAAAGGGGTCCTTCGGCTTGCATAGATGCCAGTTCTCAGGTCGAGTTGTATGATCCTATGCTTCCCGAAGAGCTTCCCTGTGGGCTTTCATTCCATACTGCAGAGCCATGGGTTTCTGATGCTGGAACCCTAATGGGACAGTTGGGTTCTATTCGTGAATACTTCTCAAAGTGGGTAGGAGGGATTTTTCCACTGATACTAGGGGGAGAACATGGCATCTTGCCTCCGATAATGGAAGCATTATCTGAACATCCAGAATTACAGGGAGATCTTTCTCGATTGACCCTGATTCAAATTGATGCCCATGCTGATCTAAGAGATGAGCTGCAGGGAGAGAGGTACTCCCATGGAACCGCTATCCGGAGGTCCCTTGATGCAGGCGTGGGCAGGGTCATTCAGATAGGCACCAGAGCCCTGTCTAAGTCCGAGGCAGAATTCTCGATGGAGGACGACAGGGTAGAAACATGGTATGCTAGAGATATACTAAGCGCCCGAGAGGGAGAGGAAGGTTGGAAGGGCATGCTCGAGAGCATTTCTGAAATTGAAGGGGCCGTCTGGATCACCTTCGACATAGACGGACTTGATGGGAAGTTGGTGCCCTCTACTGGCACGCCGGTTCCGGGGGGACTTTCTCATTGGTCGGCGGTTGAAGTCATTGAGAGTGTCTTTTCTGCACGGGGAGTCAGGGTTCTGGGAGCGGATGTGAACGAGATAGCGCCTGGAAAAGAAGGTCCACTTACCGAATTCAATGCCGCACTGATTGCGACTAAGATTATTTCGTGCCATATTGCAGAATTTCTGAGTGAGAAAGGAGAATGATTGTATCTTGGCACCACTTCAGTATGGTATGCGTCAATGGTTGACTGCCTTGGTTCTGTCCTCGTTGATGGTGACCTCTGCATCCCCGGTGATTTCTGCTCAGATAGGTCAGCCAGATATTATTCAGGAGCATTGGTATCATTCCTATGCAACCCTGACCCTTGATGTCAATACTAGGGCAGATGATTATCCGGAAATCGTCAATTTACTCGTAGTGGGCCAGACAGAATTGGGAAGGAATCTCTGGATGTTACAAATTTCTGATTGGAGTCAGGAGACCAAAGTAAGTGGTGATCCGAAAGAGGTGATTTACATTGATGGTGGACACCATGGAAATGAGCACTTGGGAACAGAATTGGCTTTCCTAGTTGCAGAGTATTACATCGAGGGCTGGGCCAATGGAGAGCAAGGGGTGCTAGATGTTCTAGCAAATACTGAATTGCATATTCTAATAATGCTGAATGCAGATGGCAATGATCTCGATACAAGATGGAATGTCAACCAAGTGGACCTAAATAGAAACTACGACCACTACTGGAACACCTGTGATTCGACCCAGCCCGGTAGTTCTGCATTCAGTGAATCGGAGACTCTTGCTAATTCGATTTACATGAACGAGGTAGTTCCCGATGCCGACCTATACATCACCATGCACACAGGGGTTTGGATCATGCTCTATCCGTGGGGCAAGTGGCCAGAACAGCCCTCAGACTGGGAAATGTATCACCACATTAGAGATGAGGTGAATTCAAACATCTCAGAGATACCTATTCGCAACGCCAACCAAGGACTCTATCCCAACTGTGGAACCAGCCGAGATTACGGCTATGGTGTGATGGGATATCCTACATTCACCTTCGAGACCGATGATGAGCAGTTCCTACTTGGGACTGTGGAGGCCCTCTCAGAAAGATTAGGTGAGGAGCTCGATGTAATGCATTATCTCATCGAGAATGTATGGTACTGGAGGGCTCGTCTTGTTGTCGATTCTCTAGATGTGGAAGATGGAAAGGTACATCTCAGCGTTTCTAACCTAGGACATTCGAGCACATCTAATGCCACACTGCTATACTTCGAAGCCGAGGATTCGATGGAGTTCTGGCTCCCTGGGTCGAATGAACCAACCGAATTGGCAGAGGAAACGGAGTGGGGCTATCAGATTCAGTTTGACTCTGACTTCAACGTTTCCGCCCCGGGATACGGCTTCGCAGTTAATGCCACGAATAGCACCGTCACAACTCTCGACTTTTCGGACGCTCCGATTTCCGGCGATGGGCATTGGGCACTGTACTACCAGAAGAGAGTGATAGATTCCTCGATGTGGACAGTAGAATTGGTCAATGAGAGCGTTGTTGAGAATAACAACGGCGCGCTGCGGGGACTTCTTCCGGCCCCGTCGATCCTACTTGTCTTGGCCGCCTTCGCTCTAGCGGCTATCAATGGAAGGAATGGCAAATCTGAAGATTATTCGTGTATTCATATTTCTAATTCTGACTCTAAAATGTAGTTTTAGACAGAATTATTTGTAAACTAGTCACTAATCGGGTAGTTCGGGCTATTTATGAAGATAAGCAACAGTGAATTTACCAAGTTAGGCGCGCAATTGATTTTACCAGTTTTCAGAGATACTAAAAAAGCCCCTAACAACTCCCTAAAGGGCCTAAATAGGAACCAGAGGGGGCTTGTAAGAGATGTCCTCACCTCGGGTGGTTTTGAAGGCAAGAAGGACAGTAGAATGTCCTTGTGGACATCTGGATGTAACATCGTCCTTGTGGGCATGGGCGAGAGGAGAGACATAAGTCACAAGGTTGCTAGAAACGCAGGTGCCAGACTCATCTCATCCTTATCCAAGAAGAATGGGACTGATCTAACTGTTAGATTCACGACCGGATGGACTGGAGATAGGATGCTGGATTTTGCAGAAGGAATGATGCTTCGAGATTACGATTTCTTGGAGCATCAGGAACTTCCCGATGATCATATCGAGGAAGAGTGGGTAGTTGATTTTCAAGCCAGTTCCCGGCACCAGAATATGCTTAGGGGTAAACTTCTGGATGTACAGTCAGTGGTGAGGGGCGTCCATATGGCACGCGATTTGGGCAACGAGCCTGCTAATGTCCTCTATCCAATGGAGTATGCTAGGAGAGCTCAAGAATGGGCCGAGGGAAAGGACAACGTTAGAGTTGAGGTTTATGACTGGGAAAAACTGCATGAGCTTGGAATGGGTGGACTAATTAATGTCGGCAAAGGGAGCGATCAGAAGCCCTGTATGGTATTATTCACATTGAATCCGGATGAGGACGAGGGGGTTCGGAGACCGTGTATTGTAGGGAAGGGGATTACTTTCGATACCGGTGGCATTTCCATCAAACCCACCAGTGGGATGTGGGACATGAAGTATGATATGTGTGGGGCGGCTACTGTTTTTGGCCTTATGGAAGCCTTGTATTCAACAGGATACTCGAGGAGAGTAAATGGCATCTGTTGTCTTGCTGAAAATATGCCTGGCTCAGGCGCTTACCGCCCTGGAGACGTATTCAAGACATATTCTGGAAAAACTGTTGAGGTATTCAGCACAGATGCAGAAGGGAGAAATGTCCTCTCGGATGGCCTTTGGAAGGCAGGGGAGCTTGATCCTGAGTATATCATCGACCTAGCCACACTGACTGGTGCGGTCATTGTGGCACTAGGCAATCAGATTTCTGGAATGTGGTCCAACAATGATGACTTAGCTACAAATCTAAAATCAGCCGCCGATAGAAGCGGTGAACCGGTCTGGAGGATGCCACTGAATAACCAATTTCGCAAGTATATGACAGACTCAGCGTTCGCAGACATAAGAAACGGATCCATAGGGGGCAGGGCCGGTTCATCCAACACTGCTGCGGCATTCTTGGAATTCTTCGTTCCAAATAGGGGATTTTCCGAGGACGCGGACAAGATTCCATGGGCCCATCTTGACATAGCTGGCTCGGCTTGGGGCCCCGGTTCCAAGGCTCGTTCCGAGGGTGAAAACCCCCTATTCCAGTTTGGCACCTCTGGAATCCATGTAAGGACTCTGCATAGGATGATCACAGAAAGCTAGCTACTCATCGCTGTCATCGGCCTCGACCTCTTCGAAGTCGGCCTCGACCACGTCATCTGAGCCTTCACTTTCTTGCTGTTCAGCCATTTCTGCGGCCGCGGCCTCGTAGAGCTTTGCCGATACTTCGTGCAAGGACTCCTCTACCTCGGACATCTTAGCCTGCACGGCGGCTTCATCTAGATCATCTACATCGATCGTCTGATCGTCCTTTGTTATGAGGGCCCTCAATTCCTCAAGCTTAACATGGATTGGCTCTGTGTTTAGGTCTGAGATCTTCTCTGCCGCCTCTTTGAGCATTTTTGTAGCCTGGTATACCATCCCATCGGCGGAATTGATCAGGGTAACCCCTGCCTTTCTCCTCTTGTCATCGGAAGCAAATTCTTCGGCCTCTGCCACCTTAGCGTTTATCTCATCCTCGGTAAGAGATGTTTGGCTCTCTATCTTTATCGATTGCTCAGTGCCTGTCCCTAGGTCCTTGGCAGATACATTAACGATTCCATTGGCGTCGATATCAAAGGTTACCTCAATCTGAGGCATTCCCCTCGGAGAAGGCGGTATTCCCATTAGGTGAAATCTTCCAAGAGTGATGTTATCCTTGGCAAATTCTCTCTCGCCCTGTAAAACATGCACCTCGACTGCAGGTTGATTATCAGCCGCAGTTGAGAATGTCTCTGATCTCCTGGTTGGTATGGTAGTATTCCTCTCAATCATTGTTGTCATTATGCCTCCCAAGGTTTCGATACCAAGAGTAAGTGGCGTAACATCGAGGAGGAGGACATCAGTAACTCCCTCATCTCCTGTAATAATTCCTGCTTGGAGAACAGCTCCAACAGCGACCGCTTCGTCTGGATTAATTCCCTTGAATGGTGGCTTGCCAACTTCTTTCTCTATTGCGGTTTGGACCGCGGGAACCCTTGTAGATCCCCCAACAAGAATGACTTTGTCCACATTTCCTTTCTTAATTCCAGCATCCTTCATGGCCCTTCTAGTTGGGCCCATGGTCCTCTCTACGAGATCAGAAATAAGATCCTCAAACTTCGCCTTGGAGAGGGAGATGTCAAGATGCTCGGGTTGGCCATCTCCACTCATTGTGATAAATGGAAGATTTATCTGAGTTGTACTCGTACCTGAAAGCTCTATCTTGGCCTTCTCTGCAGCTTCGCGGAGTCTTGTTATTGCGGTCATGTCGCTCGATAAGTCAATTCCAGTTGATTTCTTGAATTCTGAAACAAGCCATTCGATAACTACCTCATCGAAGTCATCTCCACCTAAGCGGTTATCTCCACTGGTTGCTTTGACCTCAATCTGTGGTTGTCCATCGACCTGATAGATCTCTAGGACTGAAACGTCGAATGTTCCCCCTCCTAAGTCATAGACCAAGATCGTCTGATCATCATCTTTGTCCACACCATAAGCCAGTGCGGCCGCTGTGGGCTCATTGATTATTCTGAGTACTTCTAAGCCTGCAATCCTGCCAGCATCCTTGGTTGCCTGGCGTTGCGCATCCGTGAAGTATGCCGGGCACGTAATCACGGCCTGCTTTACTTCCCGTCCCAGATAGTCCTCAGCATCAGATTTGAGCTTCTGAAGGATAAACGCCGAAACCTCCTGTGGAGTATACACGGAATCATCTATCTCTTTCTTCCAATCAGTGCCCATCTCCCTCTTTACAGACATGATTGTTCTGTCTGAGTTTGTCACAGCCTGACGCTTTGCGGTTATTCCGACCACTCTGTCTCCGCTATTCTTGGAGAATGCGACAACACTAGGGGTTGTTCTCGATCCTTCTGAGTTGGGGATAACCACTGGTTTCCCTGCCTCTAGAGTTGCTACACAGCTGTTAGTCGTTCCCAAATCTATTCCAATTACTGGTCCAGTCATATTTTTTCCTCCGTGATAGGCTAAGCCGTATCGAAAGTGATGTCTAGTATGCCATTGTTCAGGTTCCAATCAGAGACTGAGCTGGCGGCCTGTGGAAGATTAATGCTCTTGATTGGTCTGAGTTGAGTTCTTCTCATCAATTGAAGAACCTTCCCGCCATGAGAAAGTATCAACTCGAAGCTCTCCTCGTCAAGATCTACAATATTGGATACATCGATAGTAACGAACATGGAAGTGCCATCTAGATATGTATCCTCGACGGGGACATCTGATTCATCCTCTTGATCTTCTTCGACGATCACCTCTGCGGGTTCATTGTCCGCCCCTACTTGGACATTGATTCCCATATTCTTGAAAATCTCAGAGAAGCCTTCGGGATTATTCATGAAGGTCTCCATCTGCTTTCGGAAATTTTCAGGATCCCCTTGAAAGTTCATTTTCACATTACTGTTGTAAATGCTCTCAGCATCTATTCCCAGATTGTCAAACTGCTGACGAATTCTAGATATCGTATCCTCTAGTTCGGATTTATCAATGGGCATTCCCATCTGATTGAATAGATTGAGCATCTGCTCAATCATTTTCTCTTCCCACTTATCAGAATTTGAGTCGCTCATTTCCATCACTACTTAACTCTCGGTTGTATAGTGCGAAGATAGTGCCATATATGAATATGCGCATTAGAGTGTGAGGTCTTTCTTGGTAATCTGGACAAATTGGGAATGGAGCATTTCAAATCTAGAGTTAGATTCCGAGTGCCATGGTGCAGGCTGAACATGATGTCGCGCTACAGGACACCGATAGGCTGGAAGGTCGTGCGGCTCTGGTGAATAACGTCAAGGCCGCCGTAGCTCTAGCTGGAGCCGTTAGATCCACACTCGGGCCAAGAGGTTTGGATAAAATGCTGGTATCTGACGATGGAAATTGTCTAGTAACTAATGATGGAGTCACGGTAATTGAGGCCGCAAAGGTCGAACATCCCACTGCTAGGCTTCTAATTTCAGCGTCATCATCACAAGATAAGGCCGCTAGAGATGGCACTACCTCGACAGTCATTCTTACAGCAGAACTTCTACAGAATTCTCTTGAGCTGGTCAGGATGGGCATTCATCCATCAACTGTAATCAACGGTTTCCTGATGGCTGAGGGGGAAGCTATTTCTGAACTAGATAGAATTTCAAGAAAGACGGATTCTACAGGAGAGTTGAAGTCAGTCATCTCAACTACACTGGCTGGTAAGATTGGTGAGTCATTAGCATCTCACATCACAGAAATCGCATTTGAGGCCGCAGAATTGCTTTCAGAAGAACAGGGAGGGGATGACTTGGAAAGGCTGAGAGTGAAGAGGTTGCAAGTTAGTGGGGGCTCCACAGCAGATAGTTATCTTGTCAATGGACTGATGATTGCCAAGTCTAGGGTCGATATCTCGACTCCTTCCTCTTCTGAAGGGGGAGTCATGGCAATAATCGATGGGGGGCTCGAAAATGCTAAGCTTGAGATGGATGCGGAGATAGAGGTCAGTAGCCCTGGAGTACTCAGAGGGTTCCATGACCGATCTTTGTCCAAATTGAGAGATGAGGTTGGTCATCTTTCGTCCTTGGGGGTTGAGCTATTAATTGTTAGAGAGGGAATTTCAGATGATGCTGTTTCCATGCTAAGCGAGGCGGGGATTACCTCCTACAGAAGATTCGAGAGGGAAGATTTGGAACGTCTATCGAAAATTACTGGGACCAGAATGGTCAGAAGACCACTCAGAATTACAGAAGATGACCTCGGCACATTCACAAGAAGAAGAGAAGATACAGTAGCAGGAATAACTCATTCTGTCATTGAAGGCTCTGAAGGAGGAGCATTAACTGTTGTGATTCGTGGCACTTCTCCTCAAATCAGAGAAGAGGCGGTTAGGGCGTTTGATGATGCCATGGGTGTTTCTTTCAGGATAATCAGGGACTCCAGAGTAATTCCCGGAGGTGGTGCGATTCAAACACATCTGGCTCGGCATCTGAGGTCGTTCGCCCTTGGAAACCCAGGCAGGGAACAATTGGCAGTTGAGGGGTACGCGGCGGCTTTGGAAATCATTCCCCGGACTCTTGCTGAAAATGCCGGGCTCGATCCGATTGACGTGGTACTAGACTTGTCTGCCGCACAAGCTTCCGATAATGAGAATGGCCCATGGATAGGGCTTAATGCCATGACAGGAGAAAGATGTAGGATGGATGAGGTAGGGATCTTGGATCCTTTATTCGTAACCAGGCATTCTATTTCCGGCTCTACTGAGGCCGCAATCAGTGTACTCAGAATCAATGATGTCCTATGGGCCAAACAGGACCCAACCACTCCCGACTGGAAGAATGAAGAAGACCAAGAAGACTGATCAAGATATATTGGAAATCATCTCGTCGACCATTCTCTCCAGATCATAATCTGCTTTCCATCCCCAATCATCCCTAGCTGGCTTATCATCAACATCATCAGGCCATGAGTCAGCTACCTTCTGCCTGAAGTCTGGAGCGAAATCACATGTAAATCCCGGTATCCTATCAGCTATTCTATCAGCTAGTTCTCCCGCAGTGAATGAAATTCCCTTGATATTGTATCCGACTCTGGAGTTTCCCAGGCTTTCTATGTCTGCCTGCATGATACTCGAAGTCGCTCTAATTGCATCATCCATGTACATCATAGGCAATCTAGTATCCTCACTAACGAAGCACTCGTAGTGTCCGTAATCGACGGCCGCTCTGAAAATATCGACTGCGTAGTCGGTGGTTCCGCCTCCTGCGGGAGCTTTCCATGAAATCAGGCCTGGGAACCTTAGCCCCCTTACATCCACGCCATACTGTTTCCAGTAGTTCATGCCCAATACTTCCCCGGTTACCTTTGTCTTTCCATACATTGTAGTTGGGTTCAGAGGGGTGAACTGAGGAGCTGTCTTTGGAGAATCCGGGCCGAAAACTGCAATCGAAGAAGGCGTGAAGACCTTCAGGCCAAAATCTCTAGCCGCTTCAAGAACGCATACCGTGCCACCTACATTCACTCTTTGACAAAGTTCTGGGTCTTTCTCCCCAGTTGCAGAAAGAATAGCGGCTAAGTGAAAAACTGTGCCGATACCCTCCTCCTGAATCGTCTTTTCCATAGCTGTCCCGTCCAGGACACTGAGATTTGAGAATGGGCCTTCGGGGAAGTTAGATTCTTGATCTGGACTCCAGATGTCTGTGGCAAGTACCATGTCCTTCCCATGGCTCTTCCTTAATTCAGAAACTAGCTCGGTACCTATCTGCCCTAGTGCCCCTGTCACTAGGATTCTGTCCCCGGGCGGCTCGGTCATGGTGCTCCGTAAAGTTGGAGATACTTGGTCATTGATGTACGATAAAGTGGGTTTGTTGTCCCAATGTTGATATGCGAGGCACAATGGCTTCAGACCCCGTTGGTTGCATGAAGTATGTCGTAGTTACCGGGGGGGTGCTGTCTGGATTGGGCAAAGGAGTGACTGCTAGTAGCATCGGAGTTCTACTAAAATCGGCCGGTCTGAGAGTTACCTCAATCAAGATAGATCCTTACTTGAATAGTGATGCCGGGACAATGTCTCCATTCGAACATGGGGAGGTTTTCGTCCTAGATGACGGGGGCGAAGTGGACTTAGATTTGGGAAATTATGAGAGATTCTTAGATGTGGCTCTGACTAGAGACAACAATATCACCACAGGTAAGGTATACGCCAAAGTGATTGAGAAGGAAAGAAAGGGCGACTACCTGGGAAAAACCGTTCAAGTGGTCCCTCAAATTACTAATGAGATTCAAGATTGGATAGAGTCTGTGGCACATGTGCCAGCGGACGGAACGTCGAATACGCCCGATGCTTGTGTAATTGAACTGGGAGGAACCGTTGGAGACATAGAGAGTGCTCCTTTCATAGAGGCACTGAGGCAGTTTCAATTCAGAGCGGGAAAAGGTAACGTATGCTTCGTACATGTTAGCCTAGTTCCAGTGATGGGCCCTGTTGGAGAGCAGAAGACGAAGCCTACGCAACATACTGTCAAGGAGTTGCGGGGGCTTGGCATAATTCCCGACATACTGGTGTGCCGCTCGGAGAATCCCTTGGACCCTGAAACAAAATCGAAATTAGCCGCCTTCTGTCATGTTGGAGAGAATGCTGTCGTCTCAGCGCATGATGTATCCAACCTATATCAGATACCCATCTCACTACACAATCAGTTCGTTCTGGAGATGGTATCAAATAATCTAGGTTTTGATGTACCCAATAGCCTTCCATTGCTCGACGACTGGAAAAATATGGCTGACAAGGTGGACACGTTGGAGGATGAGGTCAGAATAGCGATGGTGGGCAAGTATACCGGACTCTCTGATTCTTATCTTTCAGTAATCAAGGCACTACAGCATAGCGCCTTTGCAGTAGACAGAAAACTCGTAATAGACTGGATTGAGTCTACTAATCTTGATCCTACTGAAAGGACCCCTGAGCATGATGATGCTTGGGCCACTTTGAGGGGAGCGGATGGAATCCTAGTCCCCGGTGGTTTCGGGAATCGTGGAGTTGAGGGGAAGATTGCGGCGGCTAATTACGCCAGAGTCAATAATGTGCCATATCTGGGGGTCTGCCTGGGACTTCAGATTGCTACAATAGAGTTCTGTCGCAACGTTCTGGGCCTCGAAGGAGCCAATTCTGCTGAATTTGATGAGGATGCTCCCATAAAGGCCGTGATCTTCATGCCAGAGATATCGAAGACCCATATGGGCGGGACAATGAGGCTGGGGACCAAGCCCACTCCCTTCCTTGTGGATGACTGTAAGATGCGCAGGTTGTACGGGGGAGCAGGGCATGTTGACGAGCGTCACAGACATCGCTACGAGGTTAACCCGGATCTTATCGAGAGGATTGAGTCAGCTGGACTGATATACGTAGGCAAGGACGAGACAGGAGAGAGGTGTGAGATAATGGAACTTGAAGGGCATCCGTATTATGTCGGCACTCAATATCATCCAGAGTTCAAATCCAGGCCTGGCAATCCTAGTCCGCCTTTCCTAGGCCTATTGAAAGCTTCATGTGGGCATGAAATCTAGTGGATTAAAATATTATTTCGCTTATTGTGGCACATGCGATGTCTGGGAGTGGATGTGGGAGGTAGTGGCTTCAGGCTAGGGGTCTTTGAAGTGGAGACTGGCATTCCTTGTAGCGAATGGACGGATTTTCCCCACGAGGGATGCACGCGACCATCGAGCATAGTTCCCAGAATCAAAGATTCGATACAGGATATTGGATGGACAGGCCCAATTGGAGTAGGTTTTCCGGGAGCCGTGTCCAAAGATAGAATATTGACAGCGCCCAACCTTGGAGATGATTGGTTGGATTTTGACCTCAAGAAAGAGCTGAGTAATTTCCATCATGGATATTTTACCATGATTAATGACTGCGATGCAGTCGCCATAGCTGAATATAATCTAGGATCTAGTAGAAATAAATCTGGGACAATATTGACTATAACAATAGGTACGGGAATCGGTACCACAATACAAAATGATGGAAATATGGTTCCAAACTTGGAGTATGGGAGGCTTCCTCATCCAAGAATGAAGGGACCTCTTGAATCTCATATTTCTGCCCGTTCTAGGAATGAAGAAAAATTGTCACTTCAGCAGTGGGCTGAAAGATTCCAAGAGGGATTAGAGTTTCTTGAAAATTTGACAGAACCAGATATGATTGTTCTTTATGGCGGTATTTTAGAGCACTGGGATAGCCTCTCTGGTTTGATTTCCAGTAACGTACAAATTGAGCCAGCCCAATTTGGTGCTGAAGCAGGCGCTCTTGGAGCTGCAATTGCAGTCTCTAAGTTGTGATCCATCTGAAAGACTAATTTCAGTCTACAGATACGCGCAGTATCCTAGTTGTTCTGTATCCCTGCAAAACCTTGACATATTTCTTTTCAGAGAATTTTTCATCCATCTCCTGATCACCAGTCTCAATCCTTAGGCGGCGCAGAGTGAGCATCTTGGCAGGAGTAACAATCCCAAGTACTCTTTCCACACCAATCACCCTGAGTACATCTGGAGAAAGCTGAAGATTTCCCCTTCCAATTAGGAAACCTTGCCCTCCCATTGGAGAGAGTAGTAGTGTCACATCGCCCTGGTGAGATTCCAATGCACTCAATATCTCCTTTTCATTTAGATCAGAGGCTACGATCTTGTCCCCCATAGTAATGTCAATTCCCAAGGTGTTCAACTCAAATCCTAGTATTTCCCCAATTGTTCTGAGAGTCCCTCCTGATCCCCAGATAATCATCATCCCTTCTCGAACCAATGTTTCTCTTACATGTTCGGCCAGACCCTGGATTACTTCTTCCTCTCCTGATGCTTCGACTCTCATTTTCGATCCTTGCATCCAGCGAGGACTTGCAGGGGTAATGGCCTCAGCGTAGAGTCTGACGACCCACTTTCCCTCCCTGTACAGATCTTCGTCTAGGTCGAGGACCTCTGTGGAAGACAAAAGGAGATCTCCCCTCAGCCATGCACTGAGGACCTCAGCGGCGGCCTTAGGAGAGGAAGCGAAGCATCCTGAGTGCATCTTTACACCTGTAGGGACGCCAATAATGGGAAGTTCTGGCATCCCATATTCGGAAAGAGCTGCTACTACGTCCCTGGTAGTTCCGTCCCCTCCTGCATAAATCAGGAGATCAATTTCGGACTCTACCATAGACCTGACTAGTCGACTTGTGTCATCAGCATCTGTTGAACTGGATGAAGAATGAATAATTTCAACGGAAGAGAGGCCAGAGGGAACCCAATCAGTCCCCATTCTTCCCTCGCTCAGATACCATTGGATGCCATCTAGATTATCCTTACTTATTTCTACTAGGTGATTCAACATCGCCCTCATTCTCGGGCCAGACCTATCTTGAGCCCCTCTGGATCTTGCAATTTCTGCCTGACCGTCTGACCCCTTCAGGCCCAGTCTACCACCGAGACCGGCGTCTGGATTCACGAGTAGCCCCAGCCTGACCATGCCCCTGCCAAGAGGGGATTGGTCTTATCGCTTCGTGATGAGCCGGTCGGTTTTCTCAATTGAAGGCTGATCTAGAGCGGATATTTGTACAGATATTTCAATTTATGACAGACGCCTTCAAACGGGGGTGCACGACCGACTGCACGAGAGGGATGGCGATGATAACGGTCGACGTTGGCGATGGTGATGTTCACGAATACGCCAGTGGAATTTCTGCTGGCGAAGTTATTGCAAACGTCCATGGTAGAAAATCTGGAGCGGTTGCCGCTCTCGTAGATGGCCTAGAGAGAGATATGTCATATGAGTTAGATTCGAATTGCTCAGTAATACCAATCAGTGGAAACTCCCCTGAGGGACTTTACATTCTGAGGCATTCCTGTGCTCACCTATTAGCTCAAGCAGTTACTGAGATGTTCCCGAATGCCAAGCCCACCATTGGGCCTCCGATTGATCATGGATTCTACTATGATTTCTGCATGGATCCTATTTCAGAAGATGAGCTGAAAAAAATAGAGAAGAGGATGAAGGAGCTTGTGAAGAGTAATCTGCCCATATTTAGAGAGGAGTACGATAATGATGATCTCCGCTCAATTTTCAGTGATAACAAGTTCAAACTTGAGATAATGGATGACAAGATAGGTCACGATGTTGGTTCCTCTGCATATAGACAGGGGGATTTCATAGATCTGTGCCGAGGGCCGCATGTCCCTAGCACTTCACATCTTAGGTGGTTCAAACTATCCAGCACCAGTCAAGCATATTGGAGAGCCGATAGCAAGAGGGAGTCTCTGACTAGGATATATGGGATGTGCTACCCGGACAAGTCTGGCCTACAAGAGAGGTTGAGGCAACTTGAAGAGGCCGCCAAGAGGGATCACAAGAAAATTGGAAGAGAGATGGAGCTCTACATGACTGACGAGATGATTGGAAAGGGCCTTCCCGTGTGGTTGCCCAATGGTGAGACTCTAAAAAGCGAAATCGAGAAGTTTGCAATAGAGACTGAGGAAGCCTACGGATACTTGCGTGTAACAACACCAGTTCTGGGCAAGAAGGAGCTCTTCGAGACCAGTGGGCACCTCCCGCACTACGCAGATGGGATGTACCCCCCCATGGAAATGGATGACGGCGAGTATTACATGAAGGCCATGAACTGTCCTTTCCACCATCTAATCTATAGGAACAAAAGGAGATCATATCGAGAACTACCAGTGAGGATCGCCGAATATGGCACCGTTTACAGGAATGAGCTATCTGGGACCTTGGCCGGCCTACTAAGGGTCAGGATGCTTACAATGAATGATGCCCATATTTACTGTACTCTCGGGCAAGTAGCCTCAGAGGTTGCTGATAATATCAGGATGGTTCAGGATTACTACTCCGCGTTTGGGTTTGATGATTACTATTTCCGGCTATCATTATGGGATCCAGAGAATGTGGACAAATACATTGATCAGCCCGAGAATTGGGAAGCCACACAGAATCATCTCAGAGATATCCTAGATGACCTTGGGGTTGAGTATGTAGAGGCGATTGGGGAAGCTGCTTTCTATGGGCCAAAAATAGACATTCAGTTTAGGACCCTTCTTGGACGCGAGGAATCTATGTCAACAATCCAGCTAGACTTCGCCGCCAAGGAAAGATTTGGACTGACTTACACTGACGAGACTGGTCACGAGAATGGTGAAGTTTTCGTAATTCATAGAGCACCACTTTCTACTCATGAAAGGTTTGTAGCGTTCCTAACTGAGCACTGGGCGGGAAACTTCCCGACTTGGCTGTCTCCCGTTCAAGTTCAAATCATTACCATATCTGAGAAGCATAAGGTTCACGCCGCTACTGTGGCCAACTCACTATACGAATCCGGAGTGAGGGTCAGAGTTGATGACTCCGATAATACGGTGGGTAAGAAGATTAGGACTCACAGAAAAATGAGGCCTGCATATATGGCAATAATCGGTGATGAAGAGACAGAGAACGGAACAGTTTCCATTAGATCAAGAGGGGGGGCACAACTAAATGGGGTTCCAATGGAAGAGTTTGTAGCTGGGATATTTGCTGAGATTACGACGCGAGATAGGGATCTTTCCCTTGTCCCTCCGGAGTGATCTAGTTGAGTGGCGGAACTAGCAATCGTTCACCGATGACTGTGTTATTTCTAGTCGTTCTCGTGGATATGCTAGGATTCACTATTGTCATCCCATTCCTGACATATTTCGTTCAAGATCTAGCATCCGGACAGGGGATCGTGGATGTTGGCAGTAGGGACTTCTGGGTAGGAGTGGTGATTGCAGTATACTCACTAGCTCAGTTCCTATTCACACCCATCCTGGGATCACTTAGTGATAGGCTCGGGAGAAGGCCCGTAATCATGTTCGGACTCGTTTCAAACTCAGTCTTCTTCATAGTATTTGGACTGTCAAACAGTTTAGAGATGGCCATTATTGCAAGGTTCATGTCTGGTGCAGGAAATGGAAATATTGCTGTAGCTAGGGCCTATATCGGAGATATCAGCACTCCCGATATGATTGCCAGAAGGATGGGGATGTTGGGGGCGGCATTCGGACTTGGGTTCATGATTGGTCCATTCATAGGCGGCATTCTTTCCGATCCCGCATCTAGCATAGGGGGCGTTTTCGATTCTGCATTCTGGAGAGGGCATGAGTACTTAC
>MDTG01364313.1_pt1 | contig 20351 bp, 8 predicted proteins | sample 811421 | NCBI WGS metagenome assembly MDTG01 (sample SAMN05326645, study PRJNA326480) | marine metagenome | isolation source: seawater | place: Pacific Ocean: South East | collected 2011
GTCCTGCTACACCTAATTAAGGCGGACGCGTTATGTTGGAACTTGAGGGAAAGACGGCTTTTGTCTTCGGCGTTGCTAGTGAAGATTCTATTGCTTGGGCTATTTGTCAAAAGTTAGCGAGTGCTGGTGTGACATTATATTTGGGATATCAAAAGCGTTTCATGAGTCGTATTTTTCAACTCAAAGATAAGTTGCCACAAATTGCAGGTTTTTATCCATTAGATGTTGCGAATGATGAAACAACGAAAGAATTCTTTGATAAATTCAGTGCTGAAAACCCAGGGAAAAAAGCCGATATCATGATTCATGCCATAGGTTTTGCACCTAGAAGTTGTTTTGATAGGCCAATACTATTTGTTGAAGACCAAGATATAAACACAGCAATGACAATTTCAGCTAATTCCCTTCAACGCTGTTTAAAATTCGCCTTACCGCATCTAAATAAAAACTCTTCAACAATCACGCTAACTTATGCCGCATCCAATAGATATGTTCCTTCTTATGGAATTATGTCAATGGCAAAAGCGGCATTAGAGTGTTGGACTAGAGAATTAGCATGCCACCTCGGACCTGAAGGTCACAGAGTAAATGCTATTTCTTCAGGGCCGATTAGAACTATTGCAGCATCAGGGATTCCTGGATTTGACAATATCCTAAATCATGTAGAAAATAACTCCCCACTTAGACGTAATGTCAATCAAGATGACGTTGCAGGTACAACGCTATGGTTGGCAAGTCCCCTATCGGGGGGAGTTACAGGTCAATGTATCTATGTTGATGCTGGTTATTCAATTACCATGGTCCCTGAATCTATTATGCAATAATGAGGTTTTGTTATGTCACTTACTACTGCCGATGGGAAACCCTGTGAAGGAATCGAGCAGGGTCGATTTGAACCGATTGCAGTGGTTGGCTTAGGGGCGTTAATGCCTGATGCAGATGACGTTGATGGCTTTTGGCAAAATATCTTAGATTCTAAAGTTAGTATTGTTGAGGTTGACCAAGACAGGTGGCCAGGAAAAATAGAACATTTTTGGAAAAAAGGTGGACCAGGAGATATTGAAGAAGGTTTTACCTACTCAAAAATCGGCGCCTTTGTTAAGAACTTTGAGTTTGATTGGAGAAGATGGCGGCAACCACCAGGCACTCTTGCACAGATTGATCCTTGCCAATTATGGGCTGTTGAAATTTCTGCGGCCGCTCTTGAACAGGCAGGATATGACGGTGAGACTAAGGATATTGATAGAGCAAAATGTGGTGTTGTTTTTGCTAATGCACTGGGCGGTGAAAATAGGAATTTATCAAATATCAGAGTGTGGTCAAATCATACCAAAGAATTGGCGAGAAAATATGGCCTACCTGAACAAAATTTAGATTCTTTCCAGCAAGAAATTAATGAACATAATCCGAGAGTCGACGAGGATACAATGCCTGGTGAACTAGCCAATGTTGTATCCGGTCGAGTTGCTAACCTACTGGATTTACAGGGCCCGAATTATGCTACAGATGCCGCATGTGCCTCATCTATGGCGGCTGTCATGGATGCATGCAGAATGCTCCAATCAAGACAAGTCGATGTAATGCTTGCTGGTGCCACAGACAGAACATTAGATCCTGCAACATTTGCTAAATTTAGTGCAATTGGAGCATTATCTGCTACCCATTCTACTCCTTTTGATGCTAAGGCAAATGGTTTTGTAATGGGCGAAGGAGCTGGAGTACTCGTACTAAAGAGGCTAAATGAAGCAATTTCTGATGGCGACACAATTCATGCAGTCATTAGAGGCATAGGTGGCTCATCAGATGGAAGAGGAAAAGGCATCACTGCTCCTAGTCAAAGAGGGCAAGTCCAAGCGATAGCAAGGGCTTACAGTCAAGCAGGATATGATGCATCAACCGTTGAGTTAGTCGAGGCTCATGGAACATCTACCAAGGTAGGGGATGCAACAGAGTTATCGACATTATCTCGCCTTTGGAGCGGATATGATGGTGGCGACCATGTTGCTGTCGGATCAATTAAATCACAAATTGGACATCTAAAGGCTGCTGCAGGTATCGCTGGAATAATCAAAGGTGTACTCGCTTTACATCACAGAACAATCCCTCCTTCTGCTGGTTTTGAAACTCCAAACCCTACTGTTGAATGGTCTGAGATTCCATTCTTTGTTCCTACAGCGGCAAGCGACTGGCCTAGGCCACTGGAAAATCCAAGAAGAGCGGGAGTTTCAGCATTCGGTTTTGGCGGCACTAATTTCCATATTGCATTGGAAGGATATGAGCCAGAATATCACGTACCTATTGCAGAGAGTTGGGAGGCAAAATGGCAGGCATATTCAGATTTATCATCTTCTGAACCTTCTATTTTAGATAATTCTGCTAAACCCTCTATGTCTCATGAAGAATTGAAATCTATTGAAGGAGGGATACTTTTGCTTTCTTCCTCAACAATAGATTCTTTACAAGATATGCTTGAATCAATCAATTTTACAGGTTCGAATTTTGATGAAGACCCTAGAGGTAGACGTTTATCCCTTGAATTGGACTCAATATCTCAATTTAGTGAGTCTGACGAGGTTAGGATGGCAATTATAGCAACATCTTGGGCTGAATTTGACAAGAGAATGAATTTGGCAAAGAAAGCGATGAAAGACAAGGAAAAATGGGGATTTTTGCAGGCACAAGGGGTTTTGATTACTGATGAGCCTGCGTTGCCAAGTAAAGCAAAAGTTGCACATATGTATCCCGGCCAAGGGAGTCAATATGTTGGTATGACTTATGATTTACATAAACGATACACATCTGTGCAAAAAGTTTGGGAAAAATCAGATGAAACAATGGTCGAAGTTCTTGATGGTGAAACGTTGTCCAGTTTTGTTTTACGCCATAATCTAAGTAAAGAAGAGTTAGTTGAAAGTGAGCATAAACTCAAGCAAACCGAATATACACAACCGGCAATGCTAACTGCCGATTTAGCGATTGAAAGATTGCTAAATGCCCACGGACACAAGCCGGATATGGTTGCAGGACATTCTTTAGGAGAGTATGCTGCATTGATGTCAGCTGGAATTTTGAATATGGATGGTGCTTTGAGAGCTTCAGCGGCAAGAGGGACCGAAATGGGTTCAGTTCAAATCGATGATAAAGGTTTGATGGCAAGCATTACCGCCCCATACACCGAGGTAGAAGAAGTAATAGATTCGATCGAGGGTTACGTTATAGCAGCAAACAAAAATTCTCCAAAAATGACTGTCATTGCTGGAGAAACCGAACCAGTAAAGCAAGCAATGAGTATTTTTGAATCTAGAGGGTTTTCTGCAACAGCATTGGCCACATCACACGCATTTCATTCTAGAATAGTTGCGCCTGCCAATGAACCATTACGAAGATTTTTAGAAACTTTAGAGATTAATTGGCCAAAGATCCCGATAACTGCAAATGTTGACGGCGATTTTTATGAAATGTCTGGAGGGGATTCGAAACAGTCAGTTTTGAGTAAATTAGCACCGCAAATGGCTTCTTCAGTTGAATGGACCTCTCAAATTGAAACAATGTATGGAGCAGGTGCTAGGGCCTTTGTCGAAGTTGGGCCAAAGAGGGCGTTGACAATGTTTGCAACTCAAATTTTGGCTGATAAACCACACTTACCAATAATGACCAATCATCCAAAGCAAGGCGGAATCGCCTCATTCTTAACCGCAATTGCTTCCTTAGCGCTGGCAGGAAGAAGGCCGATTTGGCCCGAACCAACATCTAGTGAATTATCTGAAGGGTTTAGGGCGGGCCCATTAGAGGCATATTCCAACAAAACTTCAGTGAAAACAAACCCGAAAAACTCTGAAGACTTGAAGTCACGTTCTAGGCCACTGCCAAGTAATAATCATATTGCAACCCCGAGCCCGCAACCAGTGGTTGGTTCTCAAATAATTGAAGTTAGCAAGGAACTTTCGATTGAAGAAGCAAAACAATCTTATGTTGGTGAATTGGTTTCATCAATGACTAATTATCCTGCTAAGTTTTGTTCTGGGATGATTGATTTAAGAGCGGTGCTCGGCCTATCGGAACAAGAAATATCCAATGCAATAAGTAAAATTAATCAGCAGTGTGAAACAGATCCAGAATTTGATATTAGTCAAGCAAAGACAGTCGCAGATCTTTCAAGATGGATTTCAAAACCTCCAAAACAATACATGACTGTAAGTCAGAAAATTACCAACGCCGGCGATATTCAAATCAGTCATACTCCATCAGTTACTCAAAGCCATCTAGAAAAGCGTAAACAAGACCCTTACGTAATCACTGGAATTTCTTTGGGGCTCCCTGGTGGAGAAAAAGTCTTTTCAGAAGATACATTTGAACGGTTGGTTAGGGGTGAAACCTGTTTAACAGAAGTCAGCGACGAGTATAAACAGAAATTGCTGGATAAGAATATTGTTCGTTTAATCAAGGGCAGAGATGGTTCAGTTAATATGGAGCAGGCAAAAGAATTTGGCGATATACCTCAATTGGCGGGCCTTAAATCTGCATTTGATTTATCTGAAGAATTTGGTATTGACCCGAAAGTGATTCTTGCATGGGATATCACTACTCAACTTGCGGTAGCATCAGGATTACTCGCTTTAAGGGATGCAGGAATTCCACTTACTCCGGTTGAACAAATTGGAAAAGGCGGCCTGAGATTAATTACAAATTGGCAAGTTCCTCAAATACAAAGAGAAAGAACTGGAATTATTTTCGCCTCATGCTTCCCCGGAATACAATCAGTCTTGAAGCATGCAAAAACAAATGGAGATGATGGAGAAGGAAGATTCGATAGAAGGTATCTTTTCCAAGTTCTAAATATGGGTCATTCACAATTTGCTCAATATACTGGAATTAGAGGGCCTAATACAACACTAAATCTAGCCTGCGCATCATCTACTGCTTCATTTAGTGTCGCTGAAGATTGGTTAAATAGCGATAGAGTCGATAGAGTAGTGATAATTTCTGCAGATGATGTAACTGGCAAGGATATGTGGGAATGGATTGGTAGTGGTTTTGCAGCGTCAGGCGCAGCATCTACTAGTAATGTCATTGAAGAAGCAGCCTTGCCCTTTGACAAGAGAAGAAATGGGTTAGTACTTGGAATGGGGGCAGCCGCATTTGTTGTTGAAAGAAACTCACAGGCAAAGCAAAGAGGAGTTCAACCTATTGCTGAATTACTTGGTACCAAGGTTGCAAACTCAGCTTATCATGGTACTAGATTAGATGTGGATCATGTTGCCCAAACAGTCGATGAATTCCTTTCAGAGATAGAGCAAACATGGAGTTTAGATAGGCACGAAATAGCCTCGCAAACCGTCTTCTTTTCACATGAAACATATACACCTGCCAGAGGTGGTTCTGCACAATCTGAAGTTAAAGCTCTGAGGCAGACTTTTGGATCCAGTGCTGATAAATTGGTTATTGCCAATACTAAAGGATTCACCGGCCATCCAATGGGTGTTGGTATTGAAGATGCAAGTATGTTCTACGGTCTTTTGACTGGTAGAATACCTCCGATTGCGAATTATAAAGAAGTTGATCCAGAGTTAGGGGATCTTAATTTATCTAAGGGAGGAGATTATCCTAATCTGAATTATGGAATGCGATTTGGAGCTGGATTTGGATCACAAGTCGCACTTTCATTTGTTAGAAAATGTGAAATTGAAGGCGAAAGAATTGACGGTGATATATTCTTCAGATGGGTTAGAAATCTAGCCAATTCAGATGATGTCGACATGAGGATTTTACAAAATAAATTAGTTGCTTATGTTGAAGGAGATAACAACCTCCATGGTGGAGTCCAAGGCGAGAAATGGGAAATTTCACAGAAAGAAAAGACTATCCCAACGGTTGTTGAGAAAAAGAAGTTAGAAGAAACTCCAACTCAAATTGAGCCAGTAGTAGATGTCCCTGAAGTGACAAAACCGGTTAGCAATATTGGCGGAGATGTCATTGAAACTGTAATCGGTGTGGTCGTTGAACATACTGGTTATCCAGCCGACTTCGTAGAATTAGACCAAGACCTCGAAGGGGAACTTGGAATTGATACTGTTAAACAAGCCGAGATAATGGCAGATATTCGTTCAAAATTCGGATTACCAGTTGATGAAGACTTCGTGTTATCCGATTATCCAACACTAAATCATATGATTGGATATATACAGAAAATGAGTGGAGAATTGCCAGGCCCTGTAGAAGTCGTAGCCACAACTGCTGCACTCGCAACAGAAGTAGCTATTGATACAACTGAGGTTGTTACAGAAATTATCGAAGACGTGGTAACTGGTAGTGGGTTAGAAATCACCGATGGAACGTTAACCGAGACAGTAATCGAGGTAGTCGTACAACACACAGGCTACCCCGCAGATTTCATTGAATTAGACCAAGACTTAGAAGGAGAACTCGGAATTGATACTGTTAAACAAGCCGAGATAATGGCTGATATTCGTTCAAAATTCGGATTGCCAGTTGATGAAGACTTCGTATTATCTGATTATCCGACTCTTAATCACATGATTGCCTATATCCAGAAAATGAGTGGTGGGACTGTAGTTTCTCAAGAGCCTGTTATTGAACCCCCAGCAGTACAATCAACTCCAGTACAAGAAACTCCAACTGAAGATGTGGTCCAATCAAATTTTGTACAGTCTGCAGGTGGCGAAGAAATAGAACAGCGATTGATTGAAGTTGTAGTAAAACATACAGGTTATCCTGCAGATTTCATCGAAATGGATCAAGACCTTGAAGGAGAACTAGGAATTGATACGGTTAAGCAAGCGGAGATAATGGCTGAAGTCAGGGATATCTTTTCTCTCCCAGTCGATGAAGATTTTATCTTGAGCGACCATCCGACATTGAATCATTTTACTGCATATATCATCAAGATGCAGGGCGGAGGCCAGCAAATAGAAGTTCCAGAGCAAGAAATGCAAGTACCTCAACCGGTCATAGAAAAGGAACCAATCATTGAGGTCCAAGAAGCAAAATTAGATGTTAATACAATCAACCAAGATGGTTGTAGAAGGTGGCAAGTAGAAGTTGAAGAGTGTGAAGGAATCAAGTCTACTTTAGAACTCAGTGGAACAGTACTTGTCACAGATGATGGGTGGGGAATTGCCGAAGAGTTCTGCATTCTTCTAGACAAGCGCGGGATTAACGCCATAAGAATCGGATTTGAAAGCGATATAAGGGATATGTCTATGCAAAAAGAAGGTAAAAGAGTGGTTTATCGAGCAGACCCCGGTAATCCTGAGCACCTATCAGAAGTTTGTGAGAATTTATCGAACGAGAATATTACTGGCATAGTTCATATGGCTGCTTTGAAACTTGCCGGTGTCGAATGGCTTGAAGACACCAACCCCTCTTCACAGGTTGTACTTTCTGGACATGGATGGTTTTCACTTCTCAAACAATTAGATGATAAATTTGCTAAATTAGAATCAGGAATTATCGCTTCTGTAACAGCTATGGATGGAAGACATGGAAATATTGGAGAACACTTCAATGCCCTACAATGTGCAGCTAGTGGAGTGACTAAATCATATGCATTTGAAAGACCTGAACTGAGATGTCGTGCTTTAGACTTACACCCAGAAGTGGTTTTAGATCCAGTAGATGCGGCAAGACAAATTGAGAATGATCTATTCAATATTGGCGGAGATGTAGAAATCGGAATTGATAGAGATGGCCGTCGCTGGACCTTAGTGGCATTTGCTGAGAACTTAGAGTCGGATCAAAAACCCTTGACTAGCAAAGATACATGGATTGTTTCAGGTGGGGGCTCAGGAGTAACTGCTGCCTCAGTTATCGGAGTTGCAAAAGCCAGTGAAAAGTCTAAAGCACATTTCATCTTACTAGGGCGCTCAACATTAATTGAAGAAACAAAACCATGGGTTGAGTGGGATGAAGCGCAATTAAATGAAAGAAAAATGGCTCTTAGAGAAGAAATGATTTCACAAAGTGAGGACGGTAAGGTTACTATGGTTCAGTGGAACTCGAATTGGCAGAAGTATACTCGTAGTAGAGATGTTTATGTTACAATCAATGAGATAGAAAAGACTGGAAATAAAGCTGAATATCATTCCATTGATGTAATGGATAGTGAAGCATTAATTCAATTGGGCGGCTCTTTCAAGAGAAAAATAACAGGTGTTATTCATGGTGCTGGACTTGAAGATTCAAAGCTAGTTTCAGATAAGAGTCACGAGATATTTGATAGGGTTGTAAGGGTCAAGATTGATGGTTGGAATGCACTTATGGATTGTGTAAGAGCCTCTGGTAATGATTATCCAAAATTTGCTGCATGTTTCACAAGTGTAGCAGGCCGATTTGGTAATGGTGGCCAGACCGATTATGCAGCAGCAAATAGCGTATTAGATGCAGAGATGGCAAGAATGACTGCTAGTGGTGAATGTAGAGCAGTAGCAATTGGTTGGACTGGCTGGAGAGATGTTGGAATGGCTACTAGAGGCTCTATTGAAGCGGTCTTTGAAGCGGCAGGTATAGAAACACTATCTGTAGAAACTGGTGTTGAGATATTTGTTAATGAAGCATTAGCAGGCGGGAAACGTAGAGTACTTGGATGCGGTTCACTAGGCTTGATGGATAGATTTGATAGTTTTAGAGAAGCACCTCTTAGACTCACCCCCGAAATGTCAGCAATGATTGCTGACCCATCCAGATTCCCATTAATTCACAAAGTACTTGCATTTAGTGAAAATAATAATCTTTTAACTCAAACTACTTTATCGATTGAAGAGCATTTATTTTTGGCAGATCATGCCATTGATGGTGTTCCATATCACCCAGGTGTAATGGCATTAGAGATGTTTGCTGAAAACGCATTATTACTCAACCCTATGACTTGTGTTGCTGGATTTGAGGAAGTTAAATTTGGTCTCCCAATTAAACTACTCAAGAGTGAAATGAAAGTTAGAGTTAGTAGCATGGTTGAGAAAACCGAAGATAATATGACTTGGGTTAGATGTAGTTTAGTCTCTGATTTAATGAATTCTAAAGGTGAGGTATTTGGTGAGCGAGAGCATCATCAGTCCTTGGTTAGATTGGTTAATTTCAGTGATGATTTAAGGCCCTTCTTACAGAACGAAGTAGACTCAATGCCACAAATTGGGGTTCCTCCTAGCGGAGATGTTGAAATCCTACCTTCTTTCATCTATCAAAGGTATTTCCATGGTCCAAGGTTCCAGTCTCATGGTGGAATTCTAAGAGGTTCTGGCGACGGGGAATTCCCAGGTGCTGATGGTATTGCTTTGATGCGTAACCAACTACCAATTATTGAACAGTTTTCGATTGAAGATTCCGGGGAAGAAGTTCTTCTCGATGGATTGCCCATGTTGATCGAGGCAGGTTTCCAAAATGCAGGATTCGTGGCTATGGAATCAGAAGGATTTTCTTCACTTCCGGTAGGAATAGAATGGACTTCTATGCTTAGAGTTCCAGATAGAAATGAAATTCTTCGCATGAGGAGTATTAGAACTGCAGTCGAGCAAGATGGAATAACGGTTCATGATGTCATAATTGTCGGTGATGATGATGGGCCAGTTTTGGCATTGAAGGGGTTGAGGTTGAAAAGTATGGCTCCTGTGCCAAAAGAACAACAATTCACACTAGAACGTTGAGGTCTTGTTATGCAAGATGAGTTCGAAGTTTTAACTCCGCCAATTGGAAATCATCATCCGAAAATTCTCACGCTAAGGTGTCCCGTGAGTTCATTTGATATTGAGGAAGTAGTTTTAGCAAATGTCGATGAGGTAACCAAATTTGTAATGCAAAAGCGTAGGGATGAACATTTATCGGGAAGATGGCTACTTGCTCAAGCACTATTGATGTGGGATATTTCACCTGATGAAATAGAAGTAAGAAGAAATCAGTTCAGGGCGCCTAGTTTAGCATTCATCCATGGAATTTGGAAAAATACCAAACTCCCTTCAATATCAATTGGCCACTCTGAAGGTTGGGCATATGTTGCCCTAATTGAGAATGGTTGGACTATTGGTATTGATGGTGAAAAGAAAGACCGAAGAATTGCTGAGAATGCATTTGATATGATGGCTTCAGGTGAAGAATTAGAGAACTTAAGGGTTAATCCCGATTTGGCAATCCAAACTTGGACAGCCAAAGAATCGGTACAAAAAGCGATGCGATTAGGAATGAATTTGAATCCCCGAAAAATCGAATTTCCAATTGGTGTTAAAAAGTTAAATTTTTCAATTGAAAATTTAAATTTTCAATTGGTTTCTTGGACTCATAACGACTCCCATATTAGCCTAACTTGGGGCGAAGGAATCGGGTATGATTCAGTTCCTGAAGATGAGTTATTGGAACAAACTAGAATTGCAATGAAATCTTCATCAGATTGGGGCGTCGGTTGTAAAACTACTAGGATGAATTCTTAATTCATTTAGTCCATACACGACTGGATTCCCAAGGTAATCCAAGTAGGATTCCAATCTCTGTTAAAATAACATAATTTAACAATAAGTAACTAAGATATGAAATGATTATTACCAAAATCGAGGTATTGATGATTTTTCTTCTTTCACGTTTTGCTTGATCTAATGTACATATTCCTTGATTTCTGAAGTAAAAGATTAGCCCGACTATAGCTGCGGTTAAAGCTAGAACTAACATCAGTGGCCTAAACCATGAATATCCATCTTCACCCCAGTATAGCGTATCAGAAATTGCAGCACCTGTAGATACAGTTGCAAGTCCAAACATTACCAGTACAATCGAAGGTATGCAGCACATAGAGGCTATTATTGAAGAGCCAGCAACTACTTTCCAAAGAGAACGTGGGTTTTCAACTTCATCAGGTTGTGATGAATCCTCACTTTCCATAACACTACTAGATGATTTTACTACAAAAAGCATTGTCTAAACAATGCCGACATTTGAGGGAATTAAGTGTGGTGCGGATAGCGGGAGTCGAACCCACGACATAAGGTTGGAAACCTCAGATGATAACCACTTCACCATATCCGCGTTGTTCCTTGCGAGTCGTATTTCCTCTTTGAGTCAATCGGTTCAAATTTTACCCAAATCCCGGTGGCGGTGGAGGTATTTGTCGATTTAAACCAAATTCAGCACGGCGATTTTGCGGAGTAGTAGGTTTGCCAGCCAGTCTAGCACGTAACACATTTTCAGCATGTTCAAGGCGCTCTTTATTGCGTCTCTTATTATCCGCTTTGCCTCTCAAGAATAGCACGCCCATAAGGGCAAACAATACTAATCCACCAAGAGCAGCTTGGACCATTGGCTGTTTGAGTAATTTGTTGATTGCATCAGTTTGATCATCGACAATGCTAGGAGTCAATCTTGAATCTTGAGCATCAAGACTGATGGTAATCGAATCCATAGCGAAATCAGACCCAGGTTCTTTTGCGACTAGTACAAGTTGATATACACCGGCTTGCATGACTTCTCCAGAGAAAACTACAGTTTGTGTCCCGCCAGTTTCTGTAGTGAAAATCATCAATTCAATCGTAGTATCGGCAGATATCCCATTCATTGCCTGCCATTCCAGAATTACTCCTAAATTGTTCATTTCAGTCGTGACTGTGCACGTAAACGAAAAGAAATCTCCACCTGCTAAGTCTACCTCAAGCGAGGATTGGCTGCAGCCCAGCGATGCTTCTCCAGCATTTCTTGTTGGGTCATTTGGCCAGTGGTCTAACTTGTAGGCGCCAGCAGTTTGATTATCGCCCCAGCCGTCATTATCGGAGTCCAACCACTGAGAATCTTCTGTTGGGAAGGCATCTTGGATATCAGCCCATCCATCATTATCGCTATCTGGGCAGCCTTGCTTAGTACCTTGATTTGAAGTCCCACTATCATTTGGACAGCTATCTCCCATAGTTCCAGCCTCATTATCGCCATAGCCATCACCATCACTATCGAACCATTGTGAGTTATCCCCTAGCCAGAGGTCATTCAAGTCACTAGCGCCGTCGGAATCTTCATCCGGGCAACCAAATCTATCGATTGTTGAGGTACCAACAACTGAAAGACAAGCGTCGGGATTCGTACCATTAGGATTGTCGCCATAACCATCATTATCGATGTCAGCCCATTGAGTTGGGTCATCTGGGAATGCGTCATTGGATTGTGCTGTACCATCGTTATCGGCATCTGGACAACCAAATAATCCCACGTTGGAATAGCCTTCTTCGGCGGGACAATCATCTGCTTCAAAGCCACTTGAATTGTCACCATAGCCATCACCATCTTGGTCTGCCCATTGGCTTTGTTCAAGTGGGAAAGCATCAGCACCATCGCTGACATTCCATCCAAGCGCACCTTCAGTAGGTGGTGTTACATCCGAATATCCATCGCCATCTGTGTCCGGGCATCCTGTTCTATCTTGAGTTGAATTACCGGCAACTGTGATACAATTATCTTCCAAATCATCAAATCCATCGCCATCGGTATCTTGACTCCTCGTGGGGTCGTTCGGGAATGCATCATTCAGGTTAGAAATTCCATCATTATCATCATCTAAACAGCCAAATCTGTCTATTGTCGATGTACCCGCTTCACCCGGACAAGAATCTGCTTCCAGGCCAGTAGCATTGTCTCCGTACCCATCACCATCTTGGTCTAACCATTGTGTCGGTGTGCTGGGTAGTTCATCTATGATATTATCCCAGCCATCGCCATCATCGTCAGGACATCCCATGCGGTTGCCTTGTGTTGAATTGCCGACTTGATTTGGACAGGAATCTGGATTAACACCAGCGAGGTTGTCACCAAAACCATCGCCATCTGCATCCGTCCATTGTGTTGGCTCATTTCGTTGAGCGTCATCAGTATCTGCCCAACCGTCTTGGTCTGCATCTGGGCAACCTAAGGTATTGTTGCGCCATGAATCTCCCCATACCGATGGGCAAGAATCGATGTTATTGCCTGCTTGATTATCACCATAACCATCGAAATCAGTGTCTTGCCATTGTGTTGGGTCATTTGGAAATACATCAGCTCCATCGCTGGATGTCCATGAGCCGTCACCATCAGAATATCCATCGCCATCATCGTCAGGACAACCTAACCTATCTTGAGTTGAGTATCCTTCTAAACCAGGACAAGCATCTTCTACTGCATCATCGACTCCATCACCATCGATATCTTGACTTCTTATAGGGTCGTTAGGGAATGCATCAGCGCCATCTGAAACAGTCCATGAGCCGTCAGGGTCAGAGTAGCCATCGCCATCGGTATCTGGACAACCAAGTCTATCGTGAATTGACTCGCCGTAAACGCCGGGGCAATCATCTCCATTAGTTCCTAGTGGATTGTCACCATAACCATCGCCATCATCGTCTACCCACTGTGTAGCATCATTTGGCCACTCATCCGCCCCATTAGCGATAGTCCATCCACCGTCTGCGTCTGAGTATCCATCGCCGTCGGTATCTGGGCAACCAAATCTGTCTTGGTTGGAGAATCCTTGATTTCCAATGCAAGCATCTGGATTGTTACCGGCTGGATTATCACCAAATCCGTCATTATCTGCATCTTCCCATTGTGTACTATCAGTCGGGAATAGATCGTCAGTATCTGCATAGCCATCTCCATCACCGTCTGGGCATCCTAAGTTGCCAAGTTGGGTTGATGTTCCAAAAGTTATTGGACAGTTATCGGGGTTGACTCCACCTGCATTGTCCCCGTAGCCATCACTATCTTGGTCGGCCCATTGAGTTGGCTCATTGATGAAAACATCAGCACCGTTGGCTGTGGTCCATCCTGCACTAGGGTCTGAGTAACCATCACTGTCAGTATCAGTACAACCATATCTGTCAACAAAAGATGTTCCAGGTGTTCCGATACAGGAATCACCAAAGGTGCCGGATGTGTTATCGCCGAATGTATCCCCGTCCACATCTACCCATTGAGTTGCATTGCCAGTAAATGCATCTGCACCGTCTATTATGTCCCATGCAGGCCCATTATTGCCCGACGGGTCAGGGTCACTGTAACCGTCCCCGTCATCATCAGGGCAACCAGACCTGTCTTGATTTGAGCTACCAACGACTGCAGGACATGAATCAGCACCGTTAGCTGTGGTCCATCCACCGTCGGGGTCCGAGTACCCGTCACTATCACCATCGCCACAACCGAATCTGTCTAGTGTCGATGTTCCCGGAGAAACTGGACAAGCGTCTGGCTCCAATCCAGCAGGGTTATCGCCGTAAGTGTCGCCATCTTGGTCAGCCCATTGAGTTGGCTCATTGATGAAAGCGTCCGCACCGTTGGCTGTGGTCCATGCGCCATCAGGATCTGAGTAACCATCACCATCAGTATCTGGGCATCCAGTTCGATCTACTGTTGAGGTTCCTGGCGTATTAAGACAATCATCAAGGCTATCTTCGACACCGTCTAAGTCCGCATCCAAGGTTAGATTGACAAGTGGTATATCGTGGTTAATGGCTAATGAGAAAAATTGTGGCCCTGTTGGAACATTGGTACCAACAACATGAACTTCCCACGTGCCTGCAGCGGGCGCAGTGATATTCATTACTCGCAAATTATTGAGATTGTCATTCAAACTGTGTACAGTTCCCGAAGGATCTGTAAGAGATAAATCAAGGTCATTGACCAAATAAGGTGTCACTCCAGGAGTAGCAGCGGGGTCAGCATATGCTAATGCTACCTGCAAATCATGAGCTCCTGCTGGGATATTAAAACTCCAGCCTCTATCATCGCTAGTTGATAACGATTCATTATGGACGAAACTGGTTTGAACTGCGCTGTACATGTTCAATCGACCATTGCCTTCATGCATGTTAGGAATCGCCTCACCGGCACCGTTTGTTGGACTGCCATACTGTCCAGCCATATCATAAGTTGATGCACCTAATATTGCTTTGACTAGGTAAGATGTAGGGTCGGCGACTCCCTCATTTTCAATCAAATGCTCAAGCAATAACGCTGTTGCACCTGCGGCGATTGGTGTAGCCATACTTGTTCCACCCATGTAGCAATATTCTGTTTCTGCACTGTCTGAACCCCAACCACATGATGAGGCTGCTGGGCCTGTTTCACGGGATTTAGTAGAATAGATGTGGGTTCCAGGCGCCACAAAATCTGGCTTGATTCGACCGTCTTCGGTGGGCCCTCTGCCTGAAAAGTCGGCCATGCCATCGGCATTATCTGCAAGGCCGCCACGAGAAGGTCGGTAATTTTCCGAGGCACCGATTGAAATGGAATTCTTGGCGGTTGCTTCCCAAAGTAGGGAATTATCGTCGATTTCCCCATTACTGTCGCCATCTGTGGCATCGTTACCATTTGCATACATTATCACAAGTTGTTTGTGAGTAATTGCCCCCATGTCAATTTGCATTGAGCCGGTAGAATATAGGCCGTAATCATTACATGGAGCGCCTTGACTCGGTCTGATGCAACTGCCCCATGAGTTGGTGTGTATGCGACTACTATTTTCCACTGCAACATCGAAGAAATCTTGGTAGTCATCGGGAATCCCACAACCAAAACATCCATCTTGTTCCCATGCATGAAATAGTAACTGTGCTTCAGGTGCAATACCCATCACTGAGCCACCACTAGAAGTCCCGTCTCCAAGTACTGAACCAGCAACATGTGTTCCGTGTCCATCGTCATCATCAGCTCCATCATCACATGGCCCGGGGTCGGAAGGAGAGTTCCATGTACAGCGATGATATGGTTCCGGCCACGAGTAAATGCCGTGGATATGATCTGCGAAGTCTGGATGCATCGTTGCATCATTAACTCCGCTATCAATTCCGGAATCACCCACTGTAACGATTATTCCACTTCCATCTAATCCTGACCAACTGCCATCTAGTCCTAGCATTTTCGCGTTATCTCTTACATCATCGGAATTGATTATAGTGTTGGCAACAGAATTGGCAGCAAATTCCTCAGGTTTTTCTTCTAACCACTCTATCTCATCTTGCATAGCAAGCCACTTCACGCCAGATATTCCGGTATTTACGCTAGCAAACCGGCTGCTATAGGACAGTAATTGTATATCTTCACGATGTTCAATTCCATCCGGTAATTGGTAGCCAGAAAGTACAATGTCAATGTTTACAAATTCGTTAAATCGTAGTGAATCTGCCAATCCATGGCGGATTTTGTCAACAGAATCTAGTTTTACAATCCCTTCCACGGATAACTCAATTAACTGATTCAGACCAATATTTTCAAATTGACAACTAAATCCATTCGGTGGCATAAATGAATCACAAGAAATACCATTGTTAGCCAAATCATGCTTCCATTCGGTTGGCACAGGTAATTGGTGGGTAATTACAAATCGGCCGTTCAAGATATCTGAGCCGGTCCACTGACTCCATTCATCAATAGGAACTACCGAAGCTGTACGGTAGAGAAGAGTGATTTCACCTGCTGCATGTTCATCATCAAACCAACCGTTGACTAAATCTTCATTTGGTACGATTCCAATAGATTTCAAGGATTCAAGTTGCTCGGTTTGCTGAACGGTAATTGGGGGCAATTTAGTCTCCTCGGCAATAGTGACCGGAGCGAATATTTGTAGCAAGAAGAATACACAAATCGTAACTGATTTCACTGACAGGGTCCGGCTCATGGACCAGTACTGTACCCGGCCCCTCATGAATGATTTGCTTGAATTAAGCTGATGAATCACTACGAGAGTTCAAGAACTTGTTTGCTGGCGTTAAAATATGCGTGGCATGAATAGTTCTAGTCAGGCAGACCCAATGTCTCCTTCTTCGATAAACGAGAAGACTCAGATTGTCGGTAGACAAATTTGGCGAGTAGTGCCTTACGCAAAGCGATATCCAGGCAGGGTTTTCTCAGGAATTTTCTCCAATGCTATGGCTAGAATGTTTGACTTGATGCCATTTGTTGCGATAGGCTATTCGATAGATTACTTCACTAACGACAAGATGAGTGGCCCCGAATTCCTCCAAGATTTTGTTACAGCATTACCGGGGGATATCGAAGTAGGCTATGGGTTTTTGATATTCCTCGGATTCTTTTTCCTAGCGATATTTCAAGGGCTATCTGAATATTCTTGGCAAACCCTTGGCTACAAAATCCAACACGATTTACGAATGGATGCCACAGGATCACTAATCGCCATGGAGGCGTCTTACTACGACATGCGGCAAACAGGTCAAATTATGTCGGTTCTTTCAAGCGATGTTAACCAATTGGAAGATGTCGTGGCAGATTCATCAACTTCCATAATTAGAATTGTAGTTACCTTTTTGACGGCGTTTGCCATTCTTTCACTCACTTCGTGGAAATTAGCTGCGGTGTTATTTGGCCCATTGATATTGATTGTGCCGTTAGTTTACTGGTTCTCCACTAGAGTTCAGCGCAAATATCGCAAACAGCGAGAATCAACCGGTGATATCACTGCAGTATTAGAGAATCTAATTTCAGGAATTTCTGTAGTACAAGCTTACAACGCCCAAGATTGGGAATCTGACCGAGTTGACCGAGAATCAGCGTCGTACAGAGAACAGGCCATCGGTGCCAGCCAAGACCGTAACAGATTTGTTCCAATGATCTATGCCATCGCAGGCATTGCTTTCGGCCTCCTAGTTTCAGTAGGAGGTTCACTGGCCGGTAACGGAGAGATAACAACGGGAGAGTTGGTTACTTTCTTATTAATTAGTACGAGGATGACCATGCCACTGTTTATTTTTGGAATATTGATAAATCAACTCCAGAGAGGCGAAGCAGCAGCTCGCAGAGTTTTCGCAGTTGTCGACCTAGAGCCAGAAATTTATGATAAAGAGGATGCCATAGAGTTAACCGAAGAAATATTCTCAGTAGAATTCAAAGACGTATATTTTACCTATCCAAAGACAACAGTACCAGTTTTGAGCGGTATCTCATTCAAGGCAGAGGGGGGCGATTTCCTTGGTATAATGGGTCACACCGGGGCTGGAAAGACGACAATTCTGAAACTTTTGATGAGATATTACACTCCGGACAGTGGAGATGTACTAATCAATGGTGTGTCTATTGAAGACTATACGCTAGATTCAGTCAGAGATAAAATCGGCTTTGTCAGTCAGGAACCCTTCCTCTTCTATGGCTCAATTAAGGATAACGTAATCTACAACCAATCGGCAAATGATGATGAATTACAAACCGCGTTAGAGTTGGCCGGCGCTTGGGAGTTTGTCCAAGAGTTAGAAGAAGGCTTGGAAACCATGGTTGGTGACCGGGGGGCTAAATTATCTGGTGGTCAGCGAGCTAGAGTTTCACTTGCCAGAGCCTTATTGAAACAACCATCATTGCTGATATTAGATGAAGCTTCAAGCGCTTTGGACGCTGAAACCGAGCGACGTATACAAAAAAATCTAATCGCAAGTGGTAATGATAGGGCAACTCTGGCAGTAGCACATCGACTTAGCACAATTAGAAATGCTGATGAAATCCTCTCAATGGTAGATGGAGCTGTTGTTGAGAGAGGCAAGCACGACGATCTTGTGGCAGCAGGAGGAGTTTATGCCAGTCAATGGACAATTCAAACTGGTGACATGGCTGGTTTGTAACTAGACTCTTTTCATAATTGGGCGCAATACTGCGGTTTTTTGTGATTTTTTGCCCTCATTAAGGAATTTTTTATTGCCTAAAATAATCAGAGATGAAATTAGGACAAATAGCGGAATACCAACAATCAACGACCAAACAGCAAGGCTTAGATTAGCGATAAATATCTCCTCAAGCATCTCTGCAATAACGATGATTGATACAAAGATAAGTACTCTAACAATACCCAAAAAAGTACGAATAATCATCCATATTTGTTCGGTATCATTTGCCTCATCTGGTCTATCCAAAGCAGACAATCGTTCGATAAAAGAGAGTCCACTCATATCAGTAGCGGCTACTTTCATCTAACTAAGCAGTTGCGGCTGTTTATCTATCAAAAGTAGGATTTTCGAAGGCACTCAAACAGTACGAGTGCGGTCATCAATTTGGTGTCCAACTCCGGCTTTGCCACCGGTCTTGCTAATTTCTCTCCACGCCTTGATTACGCCTTGGCCATATGCCCATTGAGCAAGGAATACGAATAATGGTGCTAGGAATACTGTGCCAATGGTTCGATGAGGTGAAGTTCCAATCGCCGCACCGAGCCAACATATGGCGACATATGCTAACATCAATCCTCCAACACCATGGAAGGCAATTCGTGGCATGGTCCATTCACCTGATATCGTCAACCAGTATTCATCAGCGGCTCCACCTGAAAGCATGCCATAGATTACCGCAATGATGGAAATTACGACTAGCGGTGGGAAAAATCCGATTGCAGTGTGCGACCATCGAGAGATTTCAGGCCATCGTTTGTTGGAAACCATCCTTGTGTAGCCATAGTTGCGCATTTGTTTCATGAATGGCTTGAACGGAACTCTTCGACGGTGTGGCATCACATTCGACGGATCGATGAACAACTTGTGACCCTTGCGCTGAATTTTAGCGTCAAGAACAACATCTTCAGCACCTATGCACCCCTCTTCGAAAAAATCGACCTCCCGCAGATTGGCCATTCTATGAGCACAGTTGACTCCTGGATTGTGACTAATCGGGACCAATTCACCTTTGGGTTGAGCTCCATAACGGGTTCCAGCAGTCATGAATTTGGTACAGAATGCTACATCAGCACATTTGGCGCCGAATGAATCTTCATCTGGGGCGAAATTTGGACCCCCGACAGCGCCAACCTCTGGGTCTTTGAACCAGCGAATGAGTTTCTCGACCCAGTCCAATGGTGGAATTGTGTCGTCGTCAGTGAACAGAACTAAATCATGATCCATTTGTCTCAGGGCAAAATTACATGCATCTGCGCGATTGTTTGATGAATCATCAATCCAAGTTGCGCTATATTTTTCACAAACCTCTTTAGTATGGTCCTTTGACTTTGAGTCTGAAATAACGATCTCAAAGTGAGGATAAGTTTGTTTGGATAATCGTTCTAAAACAATATCTAACTCGTCAGCGTTGTTGATGGTTGGAATTAAGACAGCAGCCTTGTATGGTTGCCCATCATCCTTCAGCAACGGCCCGACACTGGCGCCCATGCGCCCTCCACAAATGACACCGTTATGAATCCGAGGTATTTTCTGATTGACGAAAAGTTGGAACTTCTGTCTTGATTTTTTATGTAGAAGATGAGTGCAAGACATTGTTTCGGTATGGTAAGTTCATAAGCCGTCGAAAGCGCAAGTGTTTCTAGAGAGGGGTGCTATCTCATGTTGAACGTCACAGCCCGGTTAGACCTGATGAGCAAGATTTTGGATACGTTAAAAGCCGTTGTTGAAGAC
>MDTG01405265.1_pt1 | contig 20351 bp, 21 predicted proteins | sample 811421 | NCBI WGS metagenome assembly MDTG01 (sample SAMN05326645, study PRJNA326480) | marine metagenome | isolation source: seawater | place: Pacific Ocean: South East | collected 2011
ATAAAATTTAAATTACCAGATTGTGACACCGGGGATTTTTAAACAGGCATCGGTCTTTAAAATACGGTGCCCGTTTTTTATTTCCCTTTACCAAAAGCATATATCTAAACGTTGACCAACCAAATGCGCAAAAATTTTAAAGATAATCTGACCGCTCTGATTATCGGTTCTGGCCCAGATGCCAAACGCGCTACCAAACTGCCGCTCGAAAAATTCACCTATATCATCACTATTAATAATGCATGGCAGGTCAGCGATGCATGGACGCATCTGGTATACCCGTATGACTTCCCGCCAGAGCGCATGCCACCTTTTGTCCGCGCGGACCAGACATTAATAGATGAAACGGCTTTTGTTCCAGCCCAGAATCGGTTTGGCGGCTTTGTTTATGCAGGTGGCACGATGGCCTATACAACCGCCTATTGGTGTTTAGATGCCTTACGCCCTAAGCATATATTCCACCTGGGGTGTGATATGCATTACCCAAAAACCGGTGCAACACATTTTTATGGCACAGGTACACCGGACCCGCTACGCAATGATATTTCATTGACCTCGCTTGAGGCCTGTTCAGCGCGCTTTTACTGTTTAGCATATTTGCAAGGCAGTTGTGTGTGGAATCTCTCAAAAGGACCTTCCCGTTTATTATATCCGCGCACGCAGGTAGAAAGTCTTCCCTCTTCTGAGAAAAAACAACAGCCTGCTCCTGATAAAAAAAAAATAAAAGCTTGTTTAGAGATGGAGGCTAGACTTGATTATGTTGTCGAAGATGGTCGGTATTGGAAACACCTCGATAGATTCAACCCTGAAAAGTTGCATGAGCTTGACGAGAAATGGCTAGAGGCAGCATCCCTTTTTTCTATTGAGTGAAAAGCTTAATGTTTGAAAAGAACAGTTCTTGCCATTACGAAAAGTTTGATGGACACTGAGTTTAAAAAAAGAAATCCAGCCATAGAAGCTGAGGTTCTAAGGGAAAAAATTGGGGGAGGATAGAGTGGCCGAAAGCATTTCGGACAAAGGGCAATGTGATACACTTCCGGCCTTACTGGCTTATAATGTTAAAAATTTTGGCAACCAGCCTGCATACCGTGAAAAAGAATTTGGTATTTGGCAAAGCTGGACATGGGCAGAAGCTAGCGCACAAATATGCAATCTTTCCCTTGGCCTTTTGACCCTTGGTGTTAAAACGGGTGACTATATTGCTATAATTGGGCGGAATCGTCCTCACCTTTACTGGGCTATGCTTGCGGCTCAAGAAGTTCGCGCTACCCCAGTACCCATTTATCAGGATTCGGTAGCAGATGAAATCGCCTATGTGCTGGAACATTGCGAAGCAAAATTTGTGTTTGCCGAGAATCAGGAACAAGTGGATAAAGTCCTCGATATTAAGGATCAACTTCCACATCTAGAAGCCATTCTTTTCCTTGACCCCCGCGGCATGCGCAAATATGACCGCACGCATCTCTTTGATTACCGCGAAATCCAGCTGGCCGGTGAAAAAGCGTCTGCTAAACTGGTAAAAGAGCGCGACAAACGCTTGCGAGATCAGTCTGGCAAGGATAGTTGCGCAATGCTTTACACCTCTGGTACTACAGGCCGTCCCAAAGGCGTGGTGTTATCGAATGACAATATTATCAAAACCTCGCAGGCATCATGTGATTTTGATGGTCTGAAATCTACAGATTCTGTACTGGCTTACTTACCGATGGCATGGGTTGGCGATTTTATCTTTTCCATCGGACAGGCAACTTGGGCGGGATTTTGCGTATGTTGTCCTGAAAACACCGAAACCATGCAGCATGACTTAAAGGAAATTGGGCCTAGTTATTTTTTTGCGCCACCTCGCTATTTTGAGGGGGTGCTCACAGATGTAATGATCCGCATGGAAGATGCAGGATTTATTCAGCGCCGCTTGTTTGATAGCTTTATGGGGCATGCGCGAAAGGTTGGGGGCTCTATTTTAGACGGCCAGACTGTTAGCCCGATGGATAAGCTGAAATATACGCTAGGCAAAATTTTTATTTATGGGCCCTTATTAAACACACTTGGGATGAGCAATATCCGTGTTGGCTACACTGCAGGGGAGGCAATCGGCCCAGAGATATTCAATTTTTATCGCTCTCTAGGTATCAATTTAAAACAGCTTTATGGACAAACAGAAGCTAGTGTTTTCATCACTCAGCAACCTGATGGTGAGGTGCGCGCAGATACCGTCGGTGTGCCGTCACCCGGTGTTGAGTTGCGAATTGATGATAAGGGTGAGGTTTTTTATCGCTCGCCCGGCGTTTTTGTCGAATATTTTAAAAATCCTGAAAGTACAAAATCCACCAAGGATAAAGAGGGCTGGGTAGCAACGGGTGATGCAGGCTTTATCGAAAATGAAAGCGGACATTTACGAATAATTGACCGTGCTAAAGATGTCAGCAAAATGAAAGATGGGCGCTTATTTGCACCAAAATATGTGGAAAATAAACTGAAATTTTTTCCAACTATCCTAGAAGCGGTTCTTTTTGGCGCGGGAAAAGACAGATGCACCGCTTTTATTAATATCGATTTACAAGCGGTAGGCAATTGGGCAGAACGCCATAATATCGCCTATTCCTCTTATCAGGAATTAGCCAGTCATCCAGAAGTTTATGGGATAGTGAAAGACCATATTGATGAGGTGAATCGCTCGCTAGCCGATGATAAAATGCTCTCAGGCTGTCAAGTACACCGCTTTTTGATATTGCATAAAGAGCTGGACGCCGATGATGGTGAGCTGACCCGCACACGCAAAGTTCGTCGCCGCGTTATTGAAGAGAAATTTAGAGATCTTATAGAAGCACTTTATGATGGCAAGGATGAAATTTTTACCAAAACTGAAGTCACCTATGAAGATGGCTCTAAGGGATCAATTTCTGCTAATTTGCGAATTGTAGATGCCGTGATAGCAAAAGCTGGCGCTAGTCAAGGAGAGGCTGCATGAATGCGCAGAGCACGTATGGTTATGTAACCGCTGATGGCCGCAAAATTGGTGGCCCAGTTATGGAAATGGAAAATATCACGCTTCGCTTCGGCGGGGTCACGGCCATTCAAAATATTTCTTTTGATATTCTAGAAGGGGAAATTAGAGCGATTATTGGCCCAAACGGTGCCGGTAAATCTTCTATGCTGAATGTGATTAACGGGTTTTATCACCCGCAAGAAGGGCGGATTTTATATCACGGTGAAGAGCGCAAGCAGCTAAAGCCGTATCAGATTGCCTATCAGGGAATCGCCAGGACCTTTCAGAATATTGCCCTGTTTAAAGGGATGACAACGTTAGATAATATAATGACTGGCCGCCTAACACATATGAAAACAAATATACTTTCGCAGGCCTTATGGTGGGGAAGCGCGGAAAAGGAAGAAATTGAAAACCGCGAAATCGTTGAAAAAATCATTGATTTTCTTGAAATCCAGTCAATCCGAAAAACGCCTGTTGGGCGCCTGCCCTATGGGCTACAGAAGCGTGTGGAATTAGGACGTGCGCTTGTAGCAGAACCATCATTATTGCTTCTTGATGAGCCGATGGCCGGCATGAATGTAGAAGAAAAAGAAGATATGTCGCGTTTCATTTTGGATGTGAATGACGAGTTTGGTACTACTATCGCGCTTATTGAGCATGATATGGGCGTGGTTATGGATCTTGCAGACCGTGTAGTCGTTATGGATTATGGTAAAAAAATTGGAGATGGCACGCCATCTGAGGTTCGAAGCAATCAAGCAGTCATTGACGCTTATTTAGGTGTTTCTCATGAATAAACAAAAAATAATATTGCGGTATGAGACGGCAGGAGTAAGCTGATGCCAGCCGAATTTTATTATGGCACAGAGGTGTTTCTGAACGGGTTAATGGCGGGAGTGATGTATTCTCTCGTCGCTTTAGGCTTTGTGCTGATTTTCAAAGCTTCAGGTATATTTAACTATGCACAAGGAATTATGGCCCTATTTGCCGCCCTAACGCTGGTTGGATTTCAAGAAGGACAAATACCTTTCTCGCATCTCATCAATGCTATTTTTGGTACAGAGGTCCATCATTTTGGTTGGCATATGCCAGCCTTTTTCGCGATTTTAGCCGCGCTTGTTATAATGATTATCTTTGCATGGCTGGTGGAAAAACTAATCCTGCAACATTTAGTCAACCAAGAGCCTATCATTTTATTTATGGCCACGATTGGACTGGCATATTTCATGGAAGGTTTTGGCGATTTGATGTGGGGCTCTAACGTTAAAAAGCTGGATATTGGCATTCCGCAGGGTGGTAATTTTTGGATTGAAGAAAACACAGCATTTTTAGGCGGCCCAGACTTTTATGGCTTTTATCTTGATACGCTTGATATCTATGCAACCTTTATCGCTGCCGCACTCGTCATAGTGCTGGTGATTTTCTCGCAATATACAAAGACTGGGCGCGCATTAAGGGCAGTCGCAGATGACCATCAGGCCGCTCTTTCAGTTGGAATTTCTTTACGATCTATCTGGGTAATTGTTTGGGCTATTGCCGGTTTTGTTGCACTGGTTGCGGGTATTATGTGGGGCGCTAAATCAGGCGTCCAATTCTCGTTGTCACTAATTGCGTTAAAGGCACTTCCGGTGCTGATGCTGGGTGGCTTTACCTCTATTCCAGGTGCAATTATTGGTGGGCTAATTATCGGCGTAGGTGAGAAAATGTTCGAATTTTTAATTGGTGCGCCTTTGCTAGGTGGTGCCACCGAGAACTGGTTTGCCTATATGGTTGCCCTTGTGTTTTTGGTCTTCCGGCCACAAGGGTTGTTTGGCGAAAAAATTATCGAGAGGGTTTAGTCAGTGTTTTACCGCGAAGCAGGCGAATTCAAAATATCCTATCGTGCGGATCAGCAAACCTTTCCAATTGGACTGGATAGGTTTGGCTTTTACATAAGCTTACTGATTGCCTTCGTAATTATTCCACTAACTATGTCTGAATATTGGGCTCAGGCAGTTTTTCTACCATTTTTGATTTTTGGCATAGCAGCAATTGGGCTAAATATTCTTACCGGCTATTGCGGTCAGGTATCACTCGGTTCTGGCGGGTTTATGGCAGTAGGAGCATATGCCTGTTATAAACTAATGACCGCATTTCCCGATATGAATATTTTGATATGTGTCTTGCTATCCGGCGGCGTAACTGCTTTTGTTGGGCTTGTTTTTGGCCTTCCTAGCCTGCGCATTAAAGGCTTCTATTTAGCAGTGGCCACGCTTGCCGCCCAATTCTTTTTGGTTTGGCTCTTTAACAAAGTTGGCTGGTTTTATAACTACTCTGCTTCTGGACAAATTACCGCTCCAGAGCGAAGTTTATTTGGCTATATAATAACAGGTGCGAAAGCAGAGACCCAGCCAATATATTTCGTTTGCCTTGGCCTACTTGTCTTTTTAGCCATTATTGCACGCAATCTGACGAGAGGCGCTATGGGACGAAAATGGATGGCCATACGCGATATGGATATTGCGGCTGAAATCATTGGTGTCAACCCGCTAATGGCCAAATTGACTGCATTTGCTATTAGTTCCTTTTATGTTGGGATTTCAGGCGCATTATTATTTGCCCTTTACCTAGGTGCAGTTGAAGTGGGCGAGGCTTTTTCTATCCAAAAATCTTTTTTGATTTTATTTATGATAATTATCGGCGGCTTAGGGTCGATTTTTGGCTCTCTTGTAGGCGCCGCATTCATGATAGCTATGCCAGTGATTTTGAAAAATCTTTTGGTAACATCTTTCGGATGGCCAGGCGATATTGCTGCACATCTAGAATTCATGATTGTTGGATTAATGATCATTGTCTTTTTGATATTAGAACCCCACGGACTAGCAATGTTGTGGAAAATTATAAAAGAAAAATTAAGAATTTGGCCTTTCTCACATTAAGGAAAGGCTAATAAAAGAGCGCAATGATGCTCAAATTAAAATGGAGGAAAAAATGAAACTCAGAAATGCATTAATTGCTGCGTTTACGGGTGTCTGTGTTACTACACCAGTTTTAGCAGACCTCGTTTTCCCAGCACTAACCTATAGAACCGGTGCTTATGCAGTGAGCGGTATTCCGCAAGCTGATGGTTATACTGACTACTTCACTATGTTGAATGAGCGTGATGGTGGTATCGGCGGTGTACCAGTCAAGGTTGTCGAGTGTGAAACACAATACAACACAGAAAAAGGCGTTGAATGCTACGAAAAAACAAAGGGTCTTGGCGCACTTGTATATCAGCCAATGTCAACAGGTATCACTTATCAGCTGATCCCAAAAGCGTCTGCAGACGGTATTCCTATTCACTCTATGGGATATGGCCGAACATCTGCTGCTAATGGCAAGGTTTTTCCATATGTGTTTAACTATCCAGCAAACTACTGGAATGGCGCATCAGCGGTGGTAAACCATATCCTTGAATTGAATGGTGGTAACATCAAAGGTAAAAAAATCGCCCTTGTTTATCACAACTCAGGTTATGGTAAAGAGCCTATCCGAACCCTGGAAGAACTCTCTAAAAAGCATGGCTTTGATTTAACATTGTTACCAGTAGACCATCCAGGTCAGGAGCAGAAATCACAGTGGTTGCAAATTAGACGTGAGCGTCCTGATTATGTAACTATGTGGGGTTGGGGTGTCATGAACCAAGTGGCTATCCAGGAGGCTGCAAATATCCGCTTCCCGATGGAAAACTTCATTGGAATTTGGTGGTCTGGTTCAGAAAATGACGTAATCCCAGCTGGCGATGCTGCAAATGGATATAAAGCTCTAGCATTACACGCACCAGGGATGGATTTCCCTCTATTTGATGACATGAAGAAGCATGTTTATAGTAAGGGCAAGGCAGCCGGTGCAGGTGACCAGATTGGCACCATCTTATATAATCGAGGGATGTTTCAAGCTATTCTTGCAGCAGAAGCGGTAAAAGTTGCGCAAAAAATGTCTGGCAACTCGGATATTTCCGCTGCAGAGATGCGCATGGGCATGGAGAATCTAAATGTTGACCAAGAAATGTTCAGCAAACTTGGCTTGCCAAACTTTGCGCCAAGCCTCTCCGTTTCTTGTGATAATCACGGTGGAGCTGGTCTCGTTGCTGTTCAGCAGTGGGATGCGAACGCTAAAACTTGGAGCTTGGTATCTGACTTCAAGCCAACAGACATGGATGTGATCAATAAGCTTATTGCAGAAGATTCAAGCGCTTATGCAAAGGAAAACAACATTACACCTAAGTGTCTCTAAAGTATAAATTTAGCGCCCATTCCCCTTAAGTCTGGGGAGTGGGCGTGTATTATTTAAATGAATTCAACCAATTGGTGATGCCATGACAACAAGCCAAGAAGCTGAAAAACTGCTGGACGTAAATAATATTGAGGTTATTTATAATCATGTGATCCTAGTTCTAAAAGGTGTTTCTCTGTCCGTACCAAAAGGTGGAATCATAGCTCTTTTAGGCGGTAACGGTGCTGGCAAAACCACAACTTTAAAGGCTATTTCAAACCTGCTACATTCAGAGCGTGGGGAAGTTACCAAAGGAACAATTTTTTACAAAAATAGGCCTGTTGCTGACTTGAACCCCGCAGCTTTGGTGAAATCAGGTGTTATTCAGGTCATGGAAGGTCGACATTGTTTTGAGCATCTAACCGTTGAAGAAAATCTTCTGACAGGTGCTTTTACCCGAAAAGCCTCCCGCGCAGATGTTCAGTCAGCACTTGACCTCGTCTATACCTATTTCCCGCGTCTAAAGCAGCGTCGTAAATCACAAGCCGGCTACACCTCAGGTGGCGAGCAACAGATGTGTGCTATTGGGCGCGCTTTGATGTCTTCACCAGAAACAGTGCTCCTAGATGAGCCTTCTATGGGTCTGGCACCACAACTGGTAGAAGAAATATTTGGCATTGTGAAAGCATTGAATGAACAAGAAGGGGTATCTTTCTTGCTTGCGGAGCAGAATACTAACGTAGCCCTGCGCTTTGCCCATTATGGCTATATCCTAGAAAATGGCCGCGTAGTGATGGATGGCCCAGCCGCAGAATTGCGCGAAAATCCAGACGTAAAAGAATTCTATCTTGGTATGTCTGACGAAGGGCGCAAATCTTTCCGCGATGTGCGCTCTTATCGCCGGCGCAAAAGATGGCTTAGCTGATGTCTTATCACCTAGACGCACTGGAAACCAGATCACGCGAGGAGCGTGCCGCCGCCCTTGCAACTGAACTACCGCGTCTAATAGCTTATGCCAAAAATAAATCAGCACATTATCAAAATCTTTTAGCCGATATTGATGCCCAATCCATCAGGGATGCACAAGCATTAGCTGCGCTACCAATAACTCGCAAAAGCGACTTATTACAGAAGAAAGGTAGCAAGCTTCTTTTAGCAGATATGGTAGCCAAACCGTTGGCACAATCTGATCTAATTTTTCAGTCCCCGGGCCCAATTTACGAGATCGGTATGCGAGATGGCGATTGGTGGCGGTTTGGTCGGGCCCTGGCTGCGCTAGGCATTGGCAAGGGCGACATTGTTCAGAACTGTTTTTCATATCATTTCACCCCAGCAGGTATGATGTTTGATAGTGCCGCAAAGGCCGTAGGAGCAGTGGTCGTCCCAGCAGGTGGCGGACAAACAGAATTGCAGGCAAACGCCATGTCACAACTTGGCGTCACTGCCTATGCTGGAACGCCAGACTACCTTAAAACAATTTTGGAAAAGGCAGATGAACTTGGCCTTGATTGTTCTAGCTTACGCTTTGCTATTGTAAGTGCGGGGCCATTATTACCTGCTCTGCGGGATTATTATGAGGGCCGCGGCATTCGCTGCCGGCAAACCTATGGTACAGCAGATGTTGGCCATATTGGGTATGAAGCAGACCCAATAGACGGGCTTATTATAGATGAAGGAGTGTTTGTTGAAATTCTGCGTCCTGGAAGCCGACAGCCAGTAAAAGAGGGGGAAATCGGTGAGGTTGTTGTGACTTGCTTTAATGATGAGATGCCGATGATACGCTTTGCAACGGGCGATTTATCTGCCTTCATGCCTGGAGAAAGTGGCTGTGGACGCACCAATCGCCGCATTGTCGGCTGGCGTGGGCGGGCTGACCAAGCGGCAAAGGTGAAGGGAATGTTTATTCGTCCGGAACAAGTTGCGGTACTGACAGAACGCTTTCCTGAAATTGAACGGGCGCGGGTGACTGTAAGCCATGATGGCTCAAATGACCAGATGCTTGTCCAGATTGAGACAGAGAATAAAGACACCTCTTCTTATGAAGAGGCCGTGCGCGATATCATGAAATTACGGGCGAAAATTGAACTTGTGGCACCAGATAACCTGCCAAATGATGGCAAGGTTATTGATGATATCCGCGAAATTGGCTAATTTGAAAAACCACATTTTTTGAAGGCCTGCGCTACTAATGCAGGGCGTTTTTACAACTCGCTATTTTTGAAATCAGGTGGGCTTATGGATTTTTCACTATCAGAAGAACAACAATCTATATTGGATATGTCGGTTGATTTTGGAGCAGAGGCTATTGCCCCCTATGCGCTAAAGTGGGATGAAGAAGAACAGATCCCGCGCGAGATGCTACAAGCTGCAGCTGAGCTCGGACTGGCAGCAATTTATGTGCCTGAAAAAGATGGCGGCTCTGGGCTAACCCGGCTAGATGCAACATTGGTATTTGAAGGGTTGGCAATGGCCTGTCCGACTATATCTTCATTTTTATCTATCCATAATATGGTTGCTTGGATGGTTTCTAGCTTTGGCAAAGAAACGTTGAAAGACCGTCACCTTGCCCAGCTTTGCTCGATGCAAAAAATCGCCTCTTACTGTCTGACAGAACCAGGTTCTGGCTCAGATGCAGCGGCCTTGCAGACAAAAGCAAATCGGACAAATGAGGGATATAATCTAACCGGTACCAAAAGCTTTATATCTGGTGCTGGATTTTCAGACTTATATGTGGTGATGGCGCGTACCGATGATGAAAAACCAGGCGGTATTTCAGCGCTGATGGTTGAAAATGGGATACATGGGCTATCCTTTGGGGCGCAGGAAAAAAAGATGGGGTGGCGGGCGCAGCCAACTGCGCAAGTGATACTGGATAATTGTACTATAGATGCCGATAGCCTGTTGGGCGCTGAGGGTGAAGGATTTCGTTATGCCATGATGGGGCTGGATGGCGGACGGTTAAATATAGCTGCGGCGGCGCTTGGTGGGGCACAATTTGCTTATGAAAAAGCGCTTGCTTATTCCAAAGACAGGCAAGCCTTTGGGCGGTCTATAGACCGCTTTCAGTCACTGCAATTCAAGCTGGCAGATATGCATACTAGCCTAGATGTGGCACGCAACTATTTACGACAAGCGGCATGGAAGCTAGATAATCAGACACCGGATGCCACACGTGCCTGTGCAATGGCCAAACGCTATGTAACGGATAGCTGTTTTCAGGTGGCGAATGAGGCGTTGCAGATACACGGTGGTTATGGCTACCTAGCCGATTATGGGATTGAAAAAATTGTACGTGATTTACGTGTGCATCAAATTCTTGAAGGTACTAACGAAATTATGCGGGTGATTATCAGCCGTTCAATACTGGCGGAGCGCGATCAATGAGTGAAATAAAGATCTATTCTGAGGGATCTACAGGGCGGATTACGCTAACACGCCCTAAGGCTTTAAACGCGCTAAGCTATGCCATGTGTGAAGCGATGGAAAAAGCCTTATTGGCATGGCGTAATGATTCCGGTATTACCCAAGTAATTATTGACGCGCAAGGAGAACGTGCCTTTTGCGCAGGGGGTGATATTACCAAATTATATGAACGTGGCCTGACAGGTGATTTTGAGTATGCCCGTAAATTTTGGCGTGATGAATATCGTTTAAATGCGCTAATCGCAAATTATCCAAAGCCTTATATTCCATTTTTGCATGGCTTCGTGATGGGCGGCGGTGTTGGCATTGCCTGTCACGGTAGCCATCGTATTGTTTGTGAAAATGTAAAAATCGCCATGCCTGAATGTGCTATTGGCCTGATCCCAGATGTTGGAGGCACAGCTTTATTATCGCGAGTTCCAGGAAAATTGGGGCTATATTTAGGTCTAACAGGCTACCGTATGAACGCAGCTGACAGCCTTTATGCTGGCTTTGCAGATTATTTTGTTTCCGAGAGCTCTTATAACGCCCTAAAGGATGCCTTGATTGAAGCTGGAGACACCAGCCCTATTGAGGCATTTGCGAGTTGCCCTGCGGATTCAAGTGTTATAGCTGACTGGCAAGAAGAATGTGATAAATTTCTTGCCAGCGACAATTTATCGGCGCTAGCGAAATCACGTCCAGCCCATGCAGATATGGATAAATTTTGGGGCAAGGCTATGGCGCATCATGCACCTCTTTCGATGCTCTGCACAGCAGAAATATTAAATCGCCTAAATCCAGGAGATGATATCGAAAAAGCCCTCGAGCTTGAGTACCGCTTCACCTATCGTTCTATGAATGAAGGTGAGTTTCTTGAGGGCACACGCGCTGCTGTTATTGATAAGGACCGTAATCCCAACTGGCAGAAAAAATCTATGATGGATATTAGCGATACGATGATAAAAAATATGCTGGCAGAAGTGCCACGCTAAAATTAACCTAAATTTAGGGGAGCTAAAGGCATGAAAATCGGCTTTATCGGACTGGGAAATATGGGCTTGCCAATGGCTATTAATTTAGCCAAAGCAGGCCATGAGATTGTTGGATTTGACACTGCGGATATAGCCCTTCCAGAAATTATTGAAAAGGCTAAAGATGCTGAAAGGTGCGCCACAGGGCGAGATGTAGTCATTACCATGCTCCCAAATGGCACGATCCTGCAACAAGTTACAAAAGTGATTATTCCGGTGATGCAAAAGGATGCTGTTTTATGTGACTGTTCTACTGTGGATGTTAGGACCGCAAGACAAGTTGCCAAACACGCAGAAGAAGCAGAACTTATGGCATTGGATGCGCCTGTGTCAGGGGGCATTACCGGTGCGGAAGCCGGCACGCTAACCTTTATGGCCGGAGGAAGCAAAGCTGGTTACGACATTGTCACCCCACTATTTGAAATTATGGGTAATAAATCGGTCTTGTGCGGCGAGGCGGGCGCGGGTCAATCAGTAAAAATATGTAATAATATGATTTTGGGGGTTACCATGATTGCCACCTGTGAGAGCATCTGCCTTGGCGATAAACTTGGCCTTGACAGAGAAAAACTATTTGAAGTTTTGAGCACTTCTTCTGGTGCAAGTTGGACGGTAAATACGTATTTTCCGGCGCCGGATGTAGGGCCAAAATCTCCTGCCGATAATAACTACGAGCCGGGATTCGCAGCAGAGCTTATGGTGAAGGATTTAGGGCTTTCGCAAGAAGCCGCCAAAGATGTAGATGCCGATACTCCTATGGGTGCGGTAGCTTTGTCGCTTTATAAGAGTTTCGTTGAAGATGAAAATGGTTTGGGACGTGATTTTTCAGCCATGTTACCGCGTTTTTCATCCCGCAAACGCACCTAAACTCTACCTCAGATAAGGGGAAATAAAAAGATGACCATCAAAGAGTATCAGACGATTGAAGTTACTCTGCATGAGCGTGTTGTGCTTGTAACATTAAGCCGGGAAAGTGCCTTAAATGCGCTCAACATGCAGCTAACTGACGAGGTAATAGATGCCCTAGCCTATTATGACAATAACCCAGAAATTGGTTGTTTTGTTCTTACCGGAAAAGGCAAGGCTTTTGCCGCTGGCGCAGATATTAAAGAAATGGCAGTAAAATCATACGACCAGACATTTTATGAAAATATGTTTGCTAAATGGGACCTCTTTGCCCAGATGCGAACCCCAAAGATTGCCGCCGTAAATGGCTTTGCTCTTGGCGGTGGATGCGAGTTGGCGATGATGTGCGATATGATTTTTGCTGGTAAAGCGGCGAAATTTGGTCAACCTGAGATTAAGCTTGGCGTTATCCCGGGTATGGGAGGCTCGCAACGTCTAGCAAAGCTAATAGGGCGTTCAAAAGCCATGGATATGGTTCTTACCGGCCGCATGATGGATGCTGAAGAAGCCGAGCGCTCTGGACTTGTTGCCCGTATTTTTGAGAACGATAATTTGCTGAGTGAAAGTTTAAAAGTAGCGGCAGAAATTGCTGGATTTGGACGCATGGCTGCAATGGCAGCTATAGAAGCAGTCGGTCGTGCCGAACAAACCAGCCTATCAGAAGGTGTTTTGTTTGAGCGCCGCTTGTTCCATTCCCTATTTGCTACTGCAGATCAGAAAGAAGGCATGGCGGCTTTTTTGGCCAAACGGCTAGCTGATTTTAAAAACAAATGAGACATTTGACAAAACTAGGTTCATAAAAGCATGCGAGACGAGATTGTTATCACAGGCGCTGGCCGCACCGCAATGGGGGGATTTCAGGGTACATTAAGTAGCAAAACGGCCCCAGAACTTGGTGGCCATGCCATCCAAGCAGCACTAGCAGATGCAGAAAATGTTGCCCCACTTATCGATGAGGTGATTATGGGGTGCGTGCTGCCTGCAGGGCTTGGGCAAGCACCCGCACGCCAAGCAAGCTTTCATAGCGGACTAAGCGAAGCCATACCCGCTACAACTATAAATAAAATGTGCGGTTCTGGAATGAAAGCTGTGATGTTAGGCTTTGACCAGTTACGATGTGGTGAAGCTGATTTCATTGTTACGGGCGGCATGGAAAGCATGACCAATGCACCCTATTTAAGCGATGGAGCACGCAGTGGGGCTAAGTTCGGCCATCATATTATGCGCGATCATATGTTCCTTGATGGGCTAGAGGATGCTTATGATAAAGGCATCCTGATGGGTAGCTTTGCAGAAGATTGCGCCGTTCATTATCAATTATCTCGGGCAGCGCAAGATGATTTTGCCTTTGAATCCCTTGCTAGGGCGCAAGAAACACAGAATGATGGTATATTCGAGGCAGAAATTATCCCGGTTACAGTAAAAATTAAAAGACATGAACATATCATTGCTATCGACGAGCAACCTCAGACCGCTCAACTTGATAAAATCCCCCATTTAAAGCCAGCCTTTCGCTCGGATGGCACTGTTACAGCAGCAAATTCTTCCTCTATCTCCGACGGGGCGGCCGCCTGTTTATTGGCGCGTAAAACAGCTGCTGAGAAAAATGGCTTGAATATCAAAGCACGTATCTTGGGGCACGCAAGTTTTGCCCATGCGCCGGGCTGGTTTACAACTGCGCCGGTAACAGCGGCAAAAAAGCTTCTAAATAAAATTGGCTGGCAGATAGGTGACGTTGATATCTGGGAAGTAAATGAAGCTTTCGCAGTTGTGCCTATGGCCTTCATGCGTGAGCTAGATATCTGCCATGACATCCTCAATGTTCATGGTGGTGCGTGTGCATTAGGCCATCCCATAGGAGCCTCCGGCGCGCGTATTATCGTAACCTTATTGAACGCGCTAGAAGTAAGGGGCAAGAAACGCGGCCTCGCCGCAATTTGCCTTGGCGGAGGGGAAGGTATTGCAGTTGCGCTTGAACGTCCATAATTCTGGTTTTCTCGACCTTATTGAAAGCTAGGGTCTAGCTACCTGGCTTCCAATCAGGGGGCACTTCAACATGTGCAAGAGATGAGGTCATCGCCGCAATAAGGCGTCTTTCCTCTCCCTCTGCATTATCTTCATAGGCTTTAGCCTCACAAAAGCTGACCCGCCTACCAGATTTTAGAACTACCCCTTCGATGCATATTTCCTGCCCGCGAGCAGGTGCCATGAAAGAGGTTTTAAATTCGATAGATAAAACTTCAGTTGCTTTAGCGGATAGCGATAAAGCGGCAAATCCACACGCGCTATCTAAAGCAGAGGTTATAACACCACCATGAATAAAGCCCTGCTGTTGCAGAAAGTCTGGGCTGCGGTTCAAGGTCATCACAATCTTTCCCGGCGATAGTGATAAAAGTGAGATCTGCATGGATGACATCGCTGTTTGCGCCGCAAAGCTGGATTTAACACGGGCCTGATAATCCGGGTCTCTTGGTGAATAAGCGATCAATTTTTTCATACCCCTATATTGCTTTCACTTAAAAGCTTCCACATTATATTGTGCAGGCCTAGCCCTTTGCGGGACTGCCTCGCTATGAGTGCTAGTATAGCCATGGAGATAAGAAGATGACCAGCCCTGCCATTAGTCGTTTTGAGGTGCCTGAATTAGAGAGCCTGCCTAAAGATCTTCAAGAACGTATCATCGAGATACAAGAAAAGGCTGGTTTTATTCCCAACGTTTTTTTAGCCCTTGCCTATCGTCCGGACGAGCTACGCGCTTTTTTGGCTTATCATGATGCACTGATCCTGCGCGATAGCGGTCTAAGCAAGGCAGAAAAAGAGATGATCATAGTTGTAACATCAGCAAAAAACGACTGTCTTTATTGTGTTGTGGCGCATGGTGCGATTTTGCGCATTTATGAAAAAGACAGCAAAATATCAGACCAGATAGCCACCGATTACACAAAAGCAGATATTACAGACAAACAAAAAGTGATGCTAGATTTCGCTGTCAAGACAGCTACAAATGCGGCAGAAATATCTGCGGCAGATTTGGAACAGCTCCACAACTATGGCTTTACTGAAAATGACATCTGGGATATTGGCGCAATAGCGGCACTGTTCGCCCTTTCCAACCGGATAGCAAGCTTAGCCGCGATGCGTCCAAATGACGAATTTTACACTATGGGGCGCAATTTCTGATCTCGCACTAAGCGGCAAAACTAAGAGCCTAGTTTGATAAGCTCCCGATCGCGGTAATCTTCAAGCAAGGCTAACTCACGGCCAAGATAGGAGCGTAGGCCCCGTGGGCCCCCATCACGCCAAACTCGGCGCACTGTATCATGAAACATACCATCCGAAATTTCATCTGTTGCCAGAATAAACTGAAACAAACTGGATGAAAATCTGGTCTGTAGCTCTGTGTCAAAATCATAGAGAATTTTTGATACAAGGGCTTCATTCAGATCCAGTAGATTTTTTTTCATGATAATAACTTTCCAAGAGACTAAGGCAACAATGCCAGCGTGATTCGAGCCATTGGTTACAAGAACCATACCACTTTGGGAAAGTTTACTTACGTAAGGCAAAAAAATTTTGATTATTTTTTAGGCGCGGCGACAACTTCTTTAACTCTCTTCTAGAATTTGAGATATTGCGTCAAAAACAACTGACTGAAATTTATAATCTACAATATCATAAAAAGATTTATCTTTTAACATTTGCCGCACCAGTTCGGGAAAAGGGCACATACGTAGCTTCTTACCTTCTACCACCTGCATCCATTTCCCGGCTATATCCATTTCACAATGGCCGCCTTTATCTGTTTTGACCTCCGACAGGCTAACCACAGATGGGCGAATACCAATACGGCTTAAAACGGCAGCTGCCGTTTGATAGTCAAACCCAGAAATTCCATAAATATCTGCCTCAGATGTGAGCAAAATAGTTTCTTGGTCGCTTGGTAAGCCGCCTTGCTTGGTCGGAATAAAAATAAAAACCTCACGCACATCACTGTCGATTATGCCGCCCATCGCGGAAAATGCTAGTAATGCCATTTCTGACATTGAGTTCAATGGAACTTTATCAGTACGAATAAATTGGGCGCGCAAATAATCTGGCATCATCCGAACAATCACATCCTCATTCAAGGCCAGATCATTTTCCAGAATTGTAATGACTTCAGAAAAGTTAAGGGATTTAGGGGTAAGCTGCCCGCTTGCAAACTCAATGATTGCCTCATTATTGGTTCGAATGCCCAGGGAAATAAGCTCCATAATTTTATCAAATGACGCTTCAAACGCCCCAACTAATCGGCTTCGATAAAGGTTGATCAAGCTACAATTTGGACCAATGACTGTTATTTTACTCTCAAAATTTTCTAAAGCAGTCTGATTATTTTCGGTGACAGCAGCGAAGCGCTCCATCGTGATGGAAACGGGGACATAATCGCGGTACTCGGCAAAATAATGCTGCGACTTTTGAACAAATAAATCATTTTCTGATAACAAAGGCACACCATTTCTGTCCAACGCCGGAATATAGGCCTGAACAGTAGCGTTTATAAGCTCAAAAAATCTGTCCGGATTAGTCTCTTTGCAGGCATCGTTCGCAAGCGCGGGTAGCGGAGCTGAAGCCAAAAGGCCTATACATAACCCCCTCTTCACTGTTTTTATCATAGACCGCATCATGAACTTTCCTTAGGCATCTGAGCCAAACTGATTTCCCCTTACCACAGATGGTAACGACATAAACCCCTCAATTATAGCATAGCACGCGAATGATAGAGAAAAAGCTAATATAGTATATGCATTGTAAACAGCCGGAAAATCTAGTCGTTTAAATCTTCGCTATGTTACAGGATATGTTCAAAATTCAGGCTGCGCTGGGCGGCTCATCTGGACAGGGGGGATTTGGCATTTATCGCGCCCCCGAAGAGGAGACCCCTGTAGATGAAGAGCTCACGGATTACGGACTGATTGGCAGTGACCCCGATTGCCAGACCTATCTCGTTACGGGCGTGACCACTATGAATTGGCTTAAAAGCCATCATTTACTATTTGTTTGAGTTAGTTTTTGTTGGCCGCTAGGAGGCCGGGTTTAGATGCGCTACCCCCATACCTATTCTCTATTAGTAGTTTTATCTATATTTGCCGCATTCGCGCTTAGTGCGTGCGAGCGTGTTTCCCTTCGCCCTTATCCTGAGGAGAGGGCACTACCAGATATTCCATCTACCATTATCGATATCCTACCAGAGGAGGAAAAACTTCAGGCTCCGGAAAGGGTACAAGAAAATAACGCCGAGCAAACAATAGAAGATCAGGCAGGAAACGGCTCAGAAGAGAGTCATGATGTAGCTAAAAATACAAACAACGAAGGCGCACTTTCTAAAAAGCCTATTGAAAATGAAAAGACACAGGAAACACAGCCAGAAACACCGATAGAGGCTCTAATAGGCCCCGTCTATTTCGCACTAGATGATTACACAGTCAGCTTTGATGACAAGATGCGCCTAAATGAACTAGCAAAGCAACTGAACCTGCCAAAAAACAGACATCTAAAATTGCGCATTGAAGGCCATTGTGATGATAGGGGTACAAGAGATTACAATTTTGCCCTTGGGGAGCGTCGTGCCGCAGCGGTTGCTCAGTTTTTGAGTGCACAAGGGGTAAAGGACACGCGCATCCACACCATTTCCTATGGTAAAGAGCGTCCAGTTGCTCTAGGTACAAGTGAAGCTATTCGTGCCCAAAACCGGCGGGCACAATTGATTATCATGCTTGGTGTAAAAAACTAGCGTGCGCGAATCATCAATATATTGCCTGCAATTACAAGTATGATGCCAATCGCCGCTGGCCAAGACCATTGATAGGCTTCGACAAAGGTAGATATTAGCAGTGCAAAAACCGGAAATACAACGGTTGCATAACCCGCCCGCCCCGCGCCAATACTGCCGACAAGGCTAAGATAGCTGAAAAAGGCAACCACTGACCCAAATATGGAAAGCCACAGTAAACTGCCTATGTATAATGCAGAAGGCTCTATAATAAACGGATGGCCCCGCGCTAGCGCAACAAGAGCCATAATGCCGCACCCATAAAACATACCCCAACTATTTGCACTCAAAACACTGATACCCAGCTTTTGAATATGGGCTGAAACAAGGTTTCCAGAACAAAAACTCAAGGTTCCGATTATACATAAAATAAGCGCCGTTAAAGCATATTGTGAGATTTCTAGCTCTGGCCAGAAAATAAGGGCAATACCGCCTAAACCAGTCGCAGAGGCGATAAGCTGGCCTAATTGAGGAGGAGTGCGATAGATTAATGATATCAGAAGAATATTTACCATCGATGCGGTAGAAAATACAACCGCTAGTAATGCCGAGGTTAGATATTGTCCTGCATAGTAAAATAGCGTGAAATTGGTGCTGAAAATAAATAGTCCCAATGCCAGAAAACAACTATGCGTTTTTATATCAAAGCGCAAGGGCGCACGGCGGAAAATCGCGATAGCCATGCAAATACTGGCCGCAATAATAAAACGCCACAAAATAGACACTTCAGGAGCGACAACACCCAGTTGCCATTTTAAGGGAAGCCAGCTTGTTGACCAAACAAAAACAATGCTGACATATAATAGGTAGTCACGCGAGTTCATCGCCTGCTTCTAACATGATTTTTTGTACAAAGATAAGTTTGTTTTGCTAACAATAACGCTCTGGACCAATCCATTGCGCCGTAGAATAGCGATCGCCATGCGCCCAGCCAATCGGCAAAAGTTCCATAATTTCTTGGCTCATCTGCGTCGTAAGCTCAATCTCGCATCCCTTTACAAGTTCTTTTAAATGCTCAACGGAACGCGTACCTGGAATAGGCAGAACCTGCTCGCCTTGAGCTAATAGCCAAGCAATAGCAAAGGAAGCTGTTGGTACTCCATGGTCGCCAGCATAGGCTCTAAATTTGTCGGTAATAGCCAAATTGGCGGTGATATTTGGTTCAAGAAAGCGCGGGTTACCTTTCAGAAAATCAGAGGTTTGCGCTCGTTCATAATCCATGGGCGTATCCGTAAGGAAAGTTCGTCCAACCGGACTAAACGCAACTAATGTCGTGCCTAGCTCAGCACAAGCTTGGAGCATACCCATCTCTACGTTCCGGGTGGAAAGCGAATATTCAGACTGGACAGCCGCTACCGGATGAACAGCATGCGCACGCCGTAGAGATGATGGTGCTATCTCTGAAAAGCCAAAAGACTTTATTTTGCCCTTCTCTATAAGCCTGCCAAGCGAGCCAGCCACCTCTTCAATAGGAATTTCTTGCTGGCGGCGATGCACATAAAACAAGTCCACATTATCAATACCCATCCGCACAAGGCTTTTATCCAGCTCTTCTTCTAGATGTTTAGCTTCATTATTGAACCCACGTGCACCAGTTTCTGGATTCCGACAGATACCAGCCTTTGTTGCGATAGAAAATAACTTATCTTTCTGCTGACCTTGCTGGCTTAGAAATGCGCCAATGCGTTGCTCAGATATACCCATTCCATAAACATTAGAAGTATCAATATGAGTAACGCCCATATCAAGACAGGCGGATAACACCTCGGCTGATTGAGTATCACTGCACGGGCCATAAAAATTAGTGAAGGACATTGCCCCCAAGCCAATTGCCGATGTTTCTATCCCGGTTTTACCTAATTTTCTTGTCTTCATAGCCTTATATAAGGTAGGTAATCGTCATAACCACTGGTATTTTGCCAGCCTAAAATAATACCAACTTTTTTTTCTTGATATGCAGCCCAGATATCAT
>MDTG01292190.1_pt1 | contig 20348 bp, 17 predicted proteins | sample 811421 | NCBI WGS metagenome assembly MDTG01 (sample SAMN05326645, study PRJNA326480) | marine metagenome | isolation source: seawater | place: Pacific Ocean: South East | collected 2011
AAGCCTTCAAGAACGGCCTCTTCTACAGTTCGTGGGCTTAAACAATCCCCAATTATATGAAGTTCTCCTTGAAAATCCGATGGATTTTTTAGTTCGTCCTCTAGACTAGTATCCGCTACGTGTCCAAGTGCTGTGACCACAGTATCGACATCTTGTAAGACGACAGGTTCGCCACTCAATACGTGCTGGAAATATGCATTTTCTGAGTCGGCTCCATAGAGCCTCACATGAGGAATAACGTCCACGTTTAGTTTGTGAAGATCACCAAGCCATTTATCACGAGCGTATTGGGGGATTGTTTGTCCAGCAACCATCCCATTGACCGCTAACCTGACATGACATCCATCTCTTGCAAGCCGTTCTGCTAGGCCAAGGCCAATCCAATCGCACCGCCAATCAGCAATAACAACCCGCGAACCTATATTTAAATTACCTTGAAGGACTTGCCACGCATTTGCGAGATGGGCCTCCTCTGTGTTGCCTAATTCTTGTTCATTGGGCTTTGCTCCAGTCGCAACCACTATAACGTCTGCTCCAATTTTATCGATTAGGTCAAGCGTTACGCGGGTGTTTAATTTTACAGAGACGCGTGATTTATCGAGTTCTCTTTGCAAGTTGGTAATCACACCACCGAACTCTGCACGCCCAGGAAGCCTTTGGGCTAGTCGCACCTGACCGCCAAGAACTTGAGAAGCCTCAAACAGTGTCACTTCATGCCCGCGATTAGCTGCCACCACTGCAGCCTTCATGCCGGCTGGCCCTCCGCCAGCCACAACTACTCTCCTGGAAGTTGCGCTTAAAGAGATCGTTCCATATTCCAATTCACGACCAGTCTCTGGACGTTGTATGCAGGAAATTGGAAAGGCGTTCAACATATGGCCTATGCAAGCCTGATTGCAGGCCACGCAAGCGCGTATATCATCCGTATTTCCACTTTGTGCTTTCTCCGGCATAAACGGATCAGAAATCAAAGCACGTGTCATTCCGCACATATCGGCTTGACCAGACGCAATTACTTCTTCTGCAACATGCGGTTGATTAATCCTACCTGCCACAAAGATAGGCCTTGAAACGCGTGCCTTTATCGCAGCAGAAATCGGTACCGTATAGCCAGCCTTGTAAGCCATTGGCGGAACGATGTGAGTGGAACCATGAAGTCCTGCTGAAGTACCAGCTGTTACGCTCAGGTAATCAAGACCTTTCTCACCGTCGAGCGCCTGGCAAACCTCAAGCATTTCTCTCAAATCTGTCCCTTGATGCTCCTGTTCATCACCGGATAAGCGCAGGCCCAATATCATATCTTCACCAACGCCACTGCGCGTAGCTGCAATAGCCTCAGTTAGAAATCGCATCCGATTTTCTCGCGAACCGCCGTAAGCATCCTGTCTCTGGTTTACATTGGGGTTCAAAAATTGACCTATCAAATACCCGTGCGAACCAACTAATTCGATTCCATCTAACCCCGCTGCACGAATATTTCGTGCGGAAATATAAAACCCTTCAAGAATGTCGCTGATCATACTTACCGGCATCTCGCGTGGCATAACATGAAAACGCTCATTTGGGATACTTGATGGCGCATATGCAACCGAATGTGTGCCGTCCGAAGATAGTGTCATTTCCCGCCCGGGGTGTGATAGCTGTGCAAATACAAAGCATTCATGGCCATGGCAGGCTTCGGTAAGTCTAGCATAACCCGAAATGCAAGCAGGATCATAAGCCCGGATCGCAGGCCGCCCACTATCTCCAGAGGGATGTACACGTGCTGCCTCAATTATTGTCAGAGCTGCTCCCCCTTCAGCCTTCGCTTCATGATAGGCTGCCATTTGTTCAGTCGGTTTACCGTCCCTTAACATTACAGCCATATGACCAGTAGAAAAAATGCGATTCTTTAGAATTTTTTCGCGGATCATCAAAGGAGTGAAAAGATTTCGAAAATTACCAGAAATCATGGTTCAAAAGCCCAAAATCTAACGTCATCAAACGCTGGCCTCACGAATTGCTTTATCGCTTAGAACTTCTAAACCGGTTTTCTTCCATGGCTCGCCCGGGATACGTTCCCAGGAAGTGCGCTGCCATTTACCTTTTTTAGTCTGTTCCCACCACCACGTTGGCGCCATTAGATCGCCAATCCAAATATAGGCTAAAAGTGTTGGTTCAGAATATGTACTAAGCTCATGCACACGTCCCGATGGCGTGATAGAAAACTGTCCTGGGGTTAAGTCAAAAGATTTACCTTGGATACCATGACGCAATTGAAGTCGACCACTTACACAAAGATAAACTTCGGCGGCCTTATGAGTGTGTAACGGATAATGGATGCCTGGCGCGAGCAAGAACAAGCCTGCAGCAATTTTCAGCGAGGGGTGGCGCCCATAAGTGCCGACAAACTGCGCAGCGAGCATTCCCTCCGCCAATACGGGATCAATACCACCACCGTCATAGACCTGTGACCAGTCAAGATCTCTGGCAGCTTTTCCAAACCTCAAGTCAAAAGCTTGTTTTACCGCTCTATCAAGGTACGTCATTGTCGCATGTTTAAAAACTGGTTTCTTAGGTCGTAATGCAGCATTAAAATCAATAGCCGACAAAGCATCCAGAAATGACTTTAATTCCGGATTTTCCGCTAAAAGAAAAGCGTCCCGCATCGCTGCATAGAAGTCGGGGTGCTCAGACACGCCGACCAACAATCAGTTTTCCAGGCCGGTCAAGCTTGGCCATGTAATTATGGTCTTCCAATTGCTCGACCGTCCAAAGACCTGCATCGCTCAAGCGTTTTATAGTCAACATGTAATTCTGTGCCTCAAAAGGCTCCGCGTTCATGAAAATCACAATTGCTGCGTTCGGCACAGACATTTTTATAAGCCGTATAATGTCCTCTTTTACCATATGACCCAATCCAAAGCTTCCAGAACATAGCACCCCAGAGTAGCCAACCAAGTCCGTAAGAACCTCTGACCCTATTCTAAGTTGAAAGAGTTTTCGATAAATACCAAGCTCTCGCGCTTTATTCAGCATACCTTTCGAGACATCTACTCCATCAATCGAATCGTAACCTAATCTAGATAGCTCAAGCCCAGCTAGTCCAGTGCCACATCCAACATCTAATACGGTACCACTACGATCTGCCTGAACCTTTGAAAAAGCTTTTACAGCAATCTCATGGGCGCAATAACCATATTTATTCAGTAGGTCTTTGTCATAATTTTCCGCCCAGCTATCGTAATGCTCTTCCGGATCAATTTGAACATCGCTACCCGTAACTTCCGCGAGCTTACCTTTTGCTTTCGTCATTATACCTCAGCTTAGATTGGCCTTCCACAAATCCTTCAGAAACAACTTAAGCTGATAATACACTTCAACTCTACCCCAATTTCAAAAAATCCATGTTACTTTGAAATTTTAATGTTCGCATTAACATTTCCAATTGAATGAAGCTTTATGAAGCTTTTTTGCAAAAAGCCATAAAATTTAAGAATTCGTATCTGTGTCAAAAACAGTTTTCCTACTTTAAGATCGATTGTAAAAGTAATCTTCAGATAAATGAAACCGATAAACTTTGGAGATTAATTGTGACAACAAGCGTATTAAAGGTTCACGAAGATCGTGTTCGGGCATTGGTTGAGGGTGATTTGAATACACTCGACCGATGCGTTTCTGATGACCTGACTTTCACCACACCGCATGGAACATTGCTCACAAAGGCGATGGTTTTTGATAGTATTAGAAGCGGGCGAATGGATGTAAAACGCATGCAGGTTGATGATCTCGTTCTACGTGAATACGGCGATACAGCAGTTATTACCTACCGTGCCCTCACCTCCTATACTGATGGTGAAGCTTTAGTAGACGGAATTGTTCGCTCAACCACTATCTACTTATTTCGTGATAATTGTTGGCAACTCATAGCTGCGCAGCAGTGTTTAGTTAAAAGTTAATAAATTTTTTTAAAAAAAAAGTTGGTTTTATCTCGATAAGAATGTAAATGTCGCGACATCAGGGTGTCGGAAATGACCAATTTAGTAACGGCAACCTTATTTCAATCACTGGTCATGTTTCTAGACAGGGAGAAAAAAATATGTCAATCAAACGCCCAGACGGGCCAACTTTCGATAGTATCACCCAGAATGAACGGAATGTAGTTCAAGCAGCACTCAAGAGCGGTGCTAGCCGCAGGCAAGTTATGGGATGGTTAATGGCGGCGGGTATGGGTGCAGGTTTTGCCGGTAGCATTGTCGGAGCTGCCGGGCGAGCAAATGCGTCAACACCTAAATATGGTGGATCGATCCGATTTGCTTGGGACTTGCATGGCCCTTCTGATACCCTTGACCCAATCCTCTTCACTTCGTCTCTGGATTATGGACGAGGCCGAATGAACTACAACAATCTGGTTCGCTTCAACGATGACCTAACAGTCAGGGCAGAGTTGGCAACTGAGTGGGAAGCAAATAGTGATGCAACGGAGTGGACATTTAAAATTCGTCAGGGTGTGAAATTTCATGATGGAAGTCTTTTGACTACAGATGACGTGGTCTACTCCATGAACCGTCATCTTGGAGACGACTCTCCATCTAAGGCAAAAGCATTTGTGGCGCCTGTCAAAGAATGGATTAAGGTTGACAACTCTACAGTAAAGGCCGTTTGTAATTCGCCTTTTGGAGAATTGCCAATAGCAATCGCTACCTTCCACTTTAAAATTTTAAAAGACGGAACGACAGACTTTCAAAATCCCGTTGGAACCGGCCCATACACTCTTCAGGAATTTAAACCAGGGATTCGTTCGGTACATGCCCGTAATGAAGACTACTGGAATGACGAAGGTGGAGCTTATTTAGATCAGATTGAAGCCTTTGGAATCACAGATCCAACCGCACGCTTGAACGCTTTAATTTCTGGCGATATTCAAATGGCGGCTAATATGGATCCCAAAACAGTGCAACAAGTTGACGATGCAGATGGTGTCCAATCAATGTTCGTGGCATCTGGCCGATATCCTTCAATGGTATGCAGGGTAGACACTGACCCATTTACCAACAAAGACCTTGTTCTTGGTCTTAAGTATTTGCAACGGCGTGATCGTATCCTCAACGTTATACAAAAAGGCAAAGGTGATATCGGCAATGATCAACCGATAGGACCAGCTTATGGTGCCAGTTATTATAAAGAGCAGGAAATTCGCCCATACGATCCAGACAAAGCAAAATTCCACCTTGAAAAATCAGGTGTTTCCGGCGTTGAAATGCACGTAGCAGAAGTCTATCCCGGAATTACAGATATGGCCCTCATGCTACAGCGAGAGGCCGCAAAGGTTGGTTTTGATCTGAAAGTTACAAAAGTGCCAAATGACGGTTACTGGGGTGCTATTTGGCTGAAAAAGCCAATGTGCGTTGTGGCCTGGAATATGCGTCCATCAGCCACCATGATGCTAGCTCTTGCTTACAAGTCGACAGCCGCCTGGAACGAAACTTTCTGGAAGAATGACCGCTTTGACAGCCTCCTAGATATGGCAACAGCGGAAACCGATTTCAGTAAGAAATATGAAATGCTAGGTGAAATGCAGCAACTTATTTCAGATGAGGGTGGCTCACTAACACCGGTTACAGGTGGGTATCTTGACGCGCACTCCTCCAAACTCAAAGGCTTTGGACAGAACCCGTTGGGTGCATTTGGTGGAATGGAATGGCCTGAATACATTTGGATGGATAGTTGAACTTATAATCAGAATGTCCCGGCTAGACGACTTCTGGCCGGGACATACACTAATGAAATACAAGTCCCTCAAACCAAACCTCAATAACAGTTTCCCTAAAAACAATTGGAAAAAAGGCGCACACTGATGTGGCTAATGATTGCGCGTAGAGTTGGAGTTGGACTAATTCTTTTATGGGTTGTCTCGCTATTAATATTTGCCCTAACCCAAGTTTTACCTGGAGATGCTGCAGAGATTAGACTTGGTCAACAGGCTACAAAAGAGTCATTAGCCGCACTCAGGGAACAACTTGGCCTTGATAGCCCCTGGTACATACAATATTTCTCATGGCTCAGTAACCTACTTACAGGTAATCTTGGCATTTCCAATGCCGGTGGGGCCACAATAGAAAGCCTAATTGGAAATAGGATCGGCAACACCCTTTTCATGACAGCAGTAGTAACCGCAATATCAGTTCCGCTATCGGTTATTCTAGGTTTACTTGCCGCTATGTATCCCGGTCGATGGCTTGACCGTATGATTACTTCTGGTACCCTAGGCTTAATTGCAGTGCCAGATTTCTTCATAGCAATTTTTTTAATTCTATTTGTTGCCGTGCAATTGGGACTAGCGCCTGCAGTGTCGTACTTGAGTGGAACTGAGAGCTTTTGGAAATCCGTTCACGTTCTAACCCTACCAATTGCAACTTTGGTAATAGTCGTTTCTGCCCAGATGATACGCATGACCCGCGCAGGCATTTTGAACGTTATGAGTTCACCTTATATCGAAATGGCTATCCTAAAAGGTATCCCTCGAAGACGTATCATATTACGCCATGCTCTATTCAATGCAATCGGGCCAATAGTTAATGTCATTGCGCTCAATCTTGCCTATCTAGTAAGTGGTGTTGTTGTGGTTGAAACCATTTTTGCTTACCCAGGCCTGGCAAAGCTTATGGTAGACGGGGTTCAAACAAGAGACATTCCTCTGGTACAAGCATGCGGAATGATATTCTGTTCCACATATGTCGTCCTAATACTCATAGCAGACATAGCAGCAATCTTATCGAACCCGAGGCTCAGGCATCCAAAATGAATGAAAAAATGAACGTAGATACCAATATCGATCAATTCGATGAGTTGCCCGATGCGCCACCTAAATCGACAATTCGGTTATCCTGGGTTGGAAAAGTATCAGTGATTATTGTTGCCATTTGGGTTTTTCTTGCTTTGTTTGGTCCATGGGTTGCGCCCTGGGCAGAATCGCATTTTATCGAAGAGGATGCACAGGGCAACCTTTTTCCTGATCCAGGGTTCATGCTTCCTAACGCATCAGTAAAATCGTACCTAGGAACAGATTATCTGGGCCGCGATGTTTTATCGCGTGTCATTTGGGGAGCGCGGACAACCATTGGTATTTCTTTTGCTGCAACTTTGTTAGCATATTTCGTTGGCATCACACTTGGTATTGCAGCAGCAGTGGCCGGACGATCAACAGATATGTTTTTAAGTCGCGGTGTAGACGCAATTTTAGCTTTTCCAAATATAATGCTTGGCTTGATAATCATCGCTGCATTCGGATCTTCGATTCCTCTTTTGATAGGCCTTGCAGGACTTGTTTATGCAGCAAGCGTTTATCGGATAGCACGCGCCTTAGGGCAGGATATAATGGTTCAGGATTTTGTTGAAGCCGCACGCGCTAGAGGCGAGGGAATATGGTGGATAATTTCTCGTGAAATCCTGCCAAATGCAACCATGCCGCTTGCAACTGATTTTGGCCTAAGATTTATTTTTGTAATCCTGTTTATATCTAGCCTGAGCTTTCTTGGTCTGGGCGTCCAGCCTCCTATTTCTGACTGGGGATCAATGGTCAGAGAAAACATGTCAGGACTTGGGTTTGGTTTTTCAGGTGGAGCCTTGGCCTCAATTTCTCCAGCTATTGCAATTGCATCGCTGACCATAGCGATAAATCTCATCGTGGACGATATATCCGCGCAAGCTGGTGGTAGCCTTGCAAAAAAGATGGTATGATGAAACATAACAATGTACTCGAAGTCCGAGACTTAAAAATCGAAGCTCGACCTTATGGAGCTAAACCAATTCCAATCGTTAAAGGTGTAAGTTTTGATGTTCAACCAGGTCAGGTTGTAGCATTAATCGGCGAGAGTGGTTCGGGAAAGACAACTATAGCGCTATCTGCATTGGGATATACAAAGCCAGGTTTGCATTTTTCCAGCGGCCAAGTGCTGTTGCAGGGCGAAGATATGGAAAAAGTAAGTAATGAAAGAAAACGGCAACTTAGAGGCGAAAATGTTGCTTATCTTGCTCAAAGCGCTGCCGCAACTTTTAATCCGGCATTAAAAATTGGGGAACAGGTGACCGAAAGCGCGGTTTTGCACGGAGCCATGAGTCAAGATCAAGCCACAGATCGTGCCACGGCTCTTTACAAAGCTTTGGAGCTTCCCGATCCAGACAAAATAGGCAATCGATATCCGCATCAAGTCTCTGGTGGTCAATTACAAAGATTAATGGCAGCAATGGCACTCGTCACAAAACCGGCTCTTCTGGTTTTAGACGAACCAACAACTGCTCTAGATGTCACCACACAGATTGAGGTGCTCAAAGCATTTAAAACAGTTATTCAAAATGAAGGATCAGCAGCAATATACGTAACTCACGATCTAGCTCTAGTAGCTCAGATCGCGGACCATATTGTAGTTTTATACGGTGGTGAAGTCATGGAACAAGGGCCTGCTTCACAAGTAATTGATAATTCTTCACACAAGTACACAAAAAGGCTTATGGCAGCTGTAAGACCAACACCGCAAAGTGGTGTAAGTGAAACTTCTAAGGATAAGAACCAGGGTCGGACAACGGCACTGGAAGTAAAGAACGTTACAGCTGGATACGGTAAGAATATCGATGGCACACCCAAGTTTACAGCCTTACATGATGTAAGCCTTACAGTTGAGAGAGGTAAAGTAGTTGGTATCATTGGGGAATCTGGTTGCGGTAAATCTACCTTGGCACGCGTCATTGCAGGCCTTCTGCCCGCGTTCAAGGGTGAAGTGGTTTTCGATGGTAAAATACTACCAGCTAATGTGAGTGGCCGTACAAGATCGGATTTACAGATGGTTCAGTTTGTCTTTCAAATGGCAGATACCGCCTTAAACCCAAAACAACGCATTAGCGAAATTATCGGTAGGCCTTTGCAATTCTACAGAGGGATTGCCGGTTCCAAACAGCGAGAAGAAGTGCGTAAAATACTGGATTTAGTCGAGCTGCCTCCCGAGTTTGCAAATCGTTTTCCAGGTGAGCTTTCGGGTGGACAAAAGCAAAGAGTTAATCTTGCACGTGCTCTAGCGTCAAAACCGGAAGTCCTTCTCTGCGACGAAGTTACAAGCGCATTAGACACAATCGTTGGTGCTAATGTTATTAAATTGTTAAGAAATTTACGCGATAAGACTGGGGTAAGTATCGTCTTTATAAGTCACGATTTATCGACAGTGGCAAATTTTGCAGATGAGATTTTTGTTCTACATGCAGGGAAAGTTGTTGAAGCAGGCGCTACTGACAAGGTGCTAACACCACCCTTTCATCCTTATACTGAATTACTTGTGTCATCGGTGCCAGAGTTGAGGGTTGGTTGGATGGAAGAAACTAGTGAAACTCGTGAAGCTTTAGCAGAAACATGGGGTATGGAGCGTTAATTTTATTCGTCAAATTATTCTTTCTTTAAACGTCAGATTATGAGCGGACTTGTAGCTGGCTCAATCAAAGGATAATCACCATGACGTTTTCGTCAAGTAAAGTAACTTCAGCCGAGGTAGCAATTCGAGCAGGTATAGGCAGATCGGCTGTAAGCAGAGTTTACACGCTCGGTGCATCTGCGTCTGCAAAAACCGCACAAAATATACAGTTAGCTGCTAAGGAAATCGGTTATCGCCCAAACACTGATGCCCGCGCAATGGTGAGCGGACAGAGGAAAATATTGACAATGTAGTCGATGAAATTCTTGACTGCCAAGTAGATGGGATCGTTGCCACCTCGGTCGCTTTGTCATCAGACCTTTCAGCACGTTTCATTACTGCTGGTGTGCCCACGGTTCTCTTTAACCGAATACAGGATTATGAAGCGATGTCTTCCGTTACAACAGATAATCGAAACGGAGGTAGCAAGGTAGCAAAATAGAAAATTCCAAGGCGGCGCCAAGAAGGGTAGAAAAAAAAGGGCCGTTGATTATAAGACGTTCAGTACTAAAATGGTATTCTAAAGTCAGGCTCCCGCGACTTTAGGGTAAGAATCACGCTTCGCAACCTTTTTTAGGAGATGGGCGAATGCAAAATATTGTAATCCGTGCCATCCTAATTTGCCTTATTGCAACGGTATTTTTTGACTTAATGGGTTTAGTGATAAAGCTGTTATCCCCAACATATACTGCATATGAACTTAGCTTTTATAGAAATTTTTTTAGCCTTTTACCCTGCCTAATAGCCCTTTGGACCTCCAAACGATGGCAAGAGAGTGGCCAGGTTTTTGTGATCCGGCAATGGAAACTAGCTTGCCTACGCGGCCTAATCGTTGTTATCGCTCAACTAACTTTTTATATCTCACTCGGAAAGGTGGCTTTTGCAACAGCTACAACAATTTCTTACTCTACAGCCCTTTTCATGACCGCATTTGCCGTCATTCTATTAAACGAAAAGGTCGGTATCATCCGATGGGCTTGTGTGATCGTTGGTTTCGTGGGTGTTTTGATGGTCGTCAAACCAGCGAATGATTCATTTAGCTGGTACATGGTTTTCCCTGTGATTGCTGCCGCTTTTTATGCACTTACAGGCGTTACCGCTCGGATGATAGATGACAGTGTCTCGACTCCACTCTTAAACCTCTACTCAACAATTTTTTCCTTGATAGGATCTTTCCTAATTGTCTTTTTTGTTGGAGGGTTTTCTCCAATCGAAAGTTGGAAGGATTTTTTCTGGATTACTGCTATGGGCGTATTTGGCGGCGTAGCAGTGTTGTGTCTGATCTTGTCATACCGAATGACGGAACAAAGTAATTTAGCTCCATTTACATACTTTGGCATTCCACTGGCCTTTTTACTGGGATGGCTATTTTTTGATGAAGCGCCCGTGAATGATCTTTTTCCAGGGGCAATTCTGATTGCCTTGGGTGGGCTCGCCATAATTTGGCGCGAAAGACGGATAAAAATAACAACCAGTGGATAAATATTGATTTTTGTATACTTTTTGTAGTCCGAATCTCATTAAATGAGCTTTGACATTTCTTAATCCAAAAAAGAAACTTGCTTTTCTGACCTACGAGATCGAATTTTGAAACTTGACCTAACTCGTGGAACAAATTTGGATGAATTGTCCTTTTCAAGGTATTGTGGCTTATCTAGAACGCCATTACGAGAGGAAACGGCAAACCCGATATCACTTCCACCGGAAAAATTTACGAAAACTAGCGCTACGACACGCTTGCGTCTGGCAAATGACGGACTGGCAAAGAACTTTGTAAATTTGCAAGACAGCGAGTTGTACATACCCGCTTTTTACTCTTTGTTATCGATTCATATTAGCTGTTTTACCAAACTAAAGACACATTGTTAGAGTGCATTGGAAAAATCTTTCGGGGTACCCCGTCCAGATTGAACTGTTTTTTGGTAAAGCCACACTCTAAGAATGCACCAAATAGAAAAAGACTAGTGGAGCATGACATCCATGCTAAAAGCTAATCGCCCAAAAGGTCTACGCGTTTACAGACAGGCAATACGTTCTAGCATTAATATCACGAGCAAAACGAGTCCACCAGAACCGTCTTGAGATCGCCATTCCATTCCTAGTTCCCAATTCTTCAGCAACGGGGTATGAAAGACTCTAAATGGTTGCTGAAAGATGCCAGTGCGCACGGGAAAGAAGCTTGAGCTCTTCATCAAAATCAGTTCTTTTGAGACTAAATGATAAACAGGTATTTGAAATGACACATCGACTGGTTAGCTCCCCTAGCACATGTACATGGGGATATTTTGATGCAATTAATGAACCGTGCATTGAAATCAAAAGCGGGGATGAGATTGTAATCGAGACGGTTTCTGGCGGACCGATGAATTTACCACCTGTTGGTCAAGGATATCAGGTACCACCAGAACTACTTGAAATTCACGCGAAGTGCGAACCAACACTACCTGGTCATATTCTTACAGGCCCTGTCGCAGTGAACGGTTCCCAGCCAGGTGATGTCCTTCAGGTTGATATTTTGGAAATATCACTTCGCCAAAACTGGGGCTGGAACATCATTCGCCCATTGGCGGGAACCTTGCCGCAAGACTTTGAAAAAGCTAGACAAGTAACCATTCCTCTTGACCTTAGTGCGATGGAGGCCGAACTTTCTTGGGGTTTAAAGTTGCCTCTAAAACCATTTTTCGGTGTCATGGGGCTGGCACCGCCTCCAAACTGGGGACGCATTTCTTCCATTCAACCCCGCGCACATGGTGGGAATATAGACAACAAAGAATTACTTGTTGGCACCAGGCTTTTTTTGCCAGTTTTCAATGAGGGTGCCTTATTTTCCTGTGGAGACGGACACGGTGCGCAAGGGGATGGGGAAGTCTGCGTCACCGCGATAGAAACAGCATTAGAAGGCAAATTTCGGCTTACTGTAAGAAAGGATTTTTCACTTAGTTCGCCTCGCGCTGAAACACCAACACATTTTATTACTATGGGCCTGCATGAAGACCTAAATCGATGTGCTGAAGCTGCCCTTCGCGATATGATTAGGTTAATTACAAAACGCACAGCTTTAGGCCGTGAAGATGCTTACATGCTTTGCTCATTGGCCGGAGATTTACGAGTAACACAAACGGTTAATGGGAATAAAGGTATCCACATGATGATTGAAAAGTCCCTTATACAGAAATCAAAATAAAAGGAGAACTTTATATAATGGCTATCAGGACCGCGATCATCGGCTGCGGTATTATGGGTCAGCGTATGCTGGAGCATATGCTCAGACACCCCAGCTATAATCCAGCACAACTCTGGGATACAAACGAAGCAGCCTGTGCAGCCGCACAGCGCATGGCACCTGAAGCCGAGGTGGCTGAAAGTGCCGAGGCGGCCATAGATAAAGCAGAACTTGTTTATATTGCCTGTCCACCCATCCCGCGTAAAGCTTATGCCTTAAAAGCTGCAGACTTGAAGAAAGCAATCTTTCTTGAAAAACCACTTGGTGTAAACGTGAGCGAAAGCGAAGAGCTTGTTAATGCTATTCATGCACATGCGGTCACTTCAGCGGTAAACTTTACACAGGCGGCAGGAAGAGCGTTGCAAGAGGTTTCCCAGGCGGTCTCTGATGGTAGCATGGGTGATATAATTGGGATTGATATCGTCCTAACATATACCACTTGGCCTCGCGCTTGGCAGGACAGCGCGGATTGGCTCCGCTTTCGCGCGGAGGGAGGCTTGACGCGCGAAGTGCTATCTCATTTTCTGTTTTTTTCAGAACGTATATTAGGTCCACTTTCTTTGAACTGTGCCAATCCATTTTATCCTAGTGATCCAAGATTGTGTGAAACAGCGCTTTTAGCACGACTAGGCTCTTCGCAAGGTCAGCCGGTGAATGTTCTAGCAAGTGTTGGCGGTGCACAACCGGACAGGCAAGAACTGACTATTAAAGGCACTCGGAAAAGTAGGCGGATAATCGATTTCTATTTGGACTCAGTCTCTGACGGAATGCCATTCAGGGAACTATATGACCGCCCAAAAGACCCAAGGGCAGAGAGCCTTAAAGCGCAATTAGACGAGTTACTTTTATGTCTAGAGAGAAAGCCTCATCGATTAGCTACAATCGATGAGGCTTTGCGGGTACAGAAACTTGTTGAAAAAATGCTAGAACCCTAAAATCTGATTAACATGTGCTCATTTGATTAGTCGTAATAGTTTTTTGAAACTGTTCTCCGAGTTCAAGACTTGTCTAACTCATCGAGCTTAGGTACGTGTTAAAGCTAAACCCCTATCCGCGCATTTTTATTGCGAAGGTTTTTAACTGGCGACACCGCTTTAAAGGGATACATAATGGCCGATTATGTCAAAGAATTTGGACTTGAGATTTCTCCACTTCTCTATAAATTCATTAATGGGAAAGCCCTGCCTGGAACAGGCATATCTCCAGCTGATTTTTGGCAAGGACTAGCTGAACTCATTAAGGACTTTTCCCCTATAAATCAACGTTTACTCGAAAGGCGCAAAGCGCTTCAGGGAGAGATCGATTCTTGGCACATCGCGCATCGCGATGGGCCACACGATCACGAAGCATATAAAGCCTTTCTATTAGAGATTGGCTACCTGATCGAAGAGGGGGAAAGTTTTTCGATTGAAACAGAAAACATCGACCCAGAAATTGCGACCATTCCAGGGCCACAATTAGTAGTTCCGGTCACCAATGCCAGGTATGCCCTGAACGCCGCAAACGCGCGTTGGGGAAGCCTTTATGATTGTCTTTACGGAACCGATGCAATGGGTAGGCAACTCCCAAGGGTGGGATATGACAAAGGACACGGAGCGAGGGTTGTCGCCAGATCACGTGTCTTTCTAGACTCAGCTTTTCCAATAGTAGGGACAAGCCACGCCGATGTTCGCCGGTATCATATTCAAGATGGTCAACTGTTAATGGACGACTGTCCACTTGCCCAGGCCGAAAAATTCATCGGTTATACGGGAAATAGTAAAGCACCAGATACCATCCTTATGTGCAATAACGCGCTACATGTTGAATTGGTGTTCGATCGGGCTCACCCGATCGGAAGCCGCGATCAAGCACTGCTTGCCGATGTTCAAATTGAAAGCGCAATTTCCGCCATTATGGATTGTGAAGACTCTGTCGCATGCGTTGATGCAGATGATAAGGTACAGTCTTACTCAAATTGGCTTGGCCTGATGAAAGGAGATCTGGAAGATACCTTTGAAAAAGATGGGGCAAAACAAACGCGCCGTTTGCATCCAGATAAGTATTACACAGCGCCTGATGGCTCAAAAATCAAGCTAAAGGGACGAGCTTTGCTTTGGGTGCGAAATGTAGGCCATCTGATGACTAACCCCACAATTCTTGATGCTGCTGGAAATGAAACTCCAGAGGGACTTATGGATGCAGCCATAACAACATTGATAGGAATACACGACCTGAAACGCGATGGCGGAAACTCTGTCACAGGGTCAATTTACATCGTAAAGCCTAAAATGCATGGCCCAGAGGAAGTAACCTTTGCTAATGATATATTTGATAGGATTGAAACATTTCTTGGCTTGCCGCGGCATACTGTAAAAATTGGTTTGATGGATGAAGAGCGCCGAACCAGCATTAACCTTAAAGAGTGTATCCGCGCTGCCAAACATCGCGTTGCATTTATTAATACGGGATTTCTTGATCGAACAGGGGATGAAATTCACACCAGTATGGAAGCTGGGCCATTCAGTCGAAAAGATTTCATTAAGCGCAAAGCCTGGATCACAGGATACGAAAATCAGAACGTAGATATTGGCTTGGAGTGTGGCCTGTCCGGCAAAGCGCAGATCGGCAAAGGGATGTGGGCTATGCCAGACATGATGGCCGCCATGCTCGAGCAAAAGATTGAACATCCAAAGTCAGGGGCTAACTGCGCTTGGGTGCCATCACCAACGGCAGCAACTCTTCATGCGCTTCATTACCACACAGTAGATGTATTCGAGATGCAAACTAAACTAAAAAAAGGCGGTCGGCGCGCCTATGTCGATACACTACTCGATATACCCATTGCAGCTTATCAGAAATGGAGCTCTGAGCAAATCATGCAGGAAGTTGAAAATAATGCTCAGGGTATTTTAGGCTATGTGGTAAAATGGGTTAATCAGGGGATAGGGTGCTCCAAAGTCCTGGACATAAATGATATTGGACTTATGGAAGACAGAGCAACATGCAGGATCAGCTCACAACACCTTGCTAATTGGCTTCATCACGGAGTTGTTAACGCCCAAGAAGTCGTGTCTGCACTGCGCAAAATGGCAACGGTAGTGGATCGGCAAAATTCTGACGACCCGGATTACACGCCTATGGCACCCAGCTTTTCTGGTGTTGCATTTCAGGCTGCCTCCGACCTTGTGTTCAAAGGCCGCTACCAACCTTCAGGGTATACAGAACCAATTCTTCATAGACGAAGACTTGAAATAAAACAGGGGATTTGATCACCTGAGTATTTGTGAAAATGAGCAAATAAGACGTTGCTTTAACCTTAAAAACGGCCAACCCGCCCAATAAATTCTTTCGGGAACCACATAAATATGACACATATTCTTGCCATTGATCAGGGAACAACCTCAAGCCGAGCGATTGTCTTTGACGCTGCACTTTCCCCTATTTCCATCTCCCAGGAAGAGTTTACCCAGCATTTCCCCAAAAGTGGATGGGTTGAGCATGACCCAAGCGATCTGTGGGCATCCACTGTAAACACATGCCGCAAAGCAATTGAACGCGCAGGCCTAAGCAGCAGTGATATCGCGGCTATCGGTATAACCAACCAGCGCGAAACTACACTTGTTTGGGATAAAACTACCGGCGAAGCGATTCACCGCGCGATTGTTTGGCAGGACCGCAGAACAGAACCTATCTGCCGGGCGCTCCGCGATAATGGGCATGAAGCGGTTTTTTCAACGACAACCGGACTTCTTCTTGATCCCTATTTTTCTGGTACAAAGCTAAAATGGCTTTTGGACAATGTGGAGGGTGCACGCGTTAAAGCAGAGAACGGGGATCTTATATTTGGTACCGTGGATAGTTTCCTTATCTGGAAACTAACCGGAGGGGCTGCGCATTTGACCGATGCGACCAACGCAGCGCGGACCTTACTTTATAATATTCACAAAGGGGCATGGAGTGAAGAAATTTGTGCACTCCTCGACATACCCATGTCCATGTTGCCGAAAGTAAGTGACTGCGCCTCTGATTTTGGTAACACGCGGGCCGATCTATTTGGGTCATCCATACCGATTTTTGGCGTGGCGGGGGATCAGCAGGCCGCAACACTGGGCCAGGCCTGCTTTAATACGGGCATGTTGAAATCTACCTATGGAACTGGATGTTTTGCCCTTTTGAATACAGGTACAAAGCCCGTTGAGTCAAAGAAACGGCTTTTGACCACTATAGCCTATCAACTTGATGGTAAACCGACCTATGCACTCGAAGGATCAATTTTTATTGCAGGCGCGGTAGTTCAATGGTTGCGTGACGGATTACGGATTATCCAAGAGGCTGAAGAAACACTGCCACTTGCTGAAAAAGCAGATCCAACGCAAGAACTCATTCTCGTGCCGGCCTTTACAGGTCTGGGGGCCCCCTATTGGAACGCCACCTGCCGCGGAGCTGTCTATGGTCTGACGCGCAACTCCGGCCCCGCGGAATTTGCCAAGGCCGCATTAGAAAGCGTAGGGTTTCAAACCCGTGAACTGATCGAAGCAATGCACGCTGATTGGCCACAAAGCCCAGACGATGCGGTTCTGCGTGTAGACGGAGGAATGACAATGAATGACTGGGCGATGCAATTCCTCTCCAACATCTTGCAATCCCCAGTAGATCGCCCACAAGTTCTTGAAACAACGGCCCTTGGTGCAGCTTGGCTCGCCGGTATGAAGGCAGGGATTTATCCAGATCAAGCAGGTTTTTCCAGAATGTGGGGGCTAGAGAACCGTTTTAAGCCAACTATGGATGCTTCAAGAGCAGATGCTCTTTACGAACGTTGGAAACGCGCCGTTGCAGCCACTTTAGATGTCTAGCTTAAGCTATATACCACATTCGATAATTGCATTGGCTAGGATGGGAATTGTTTTTGCATTAAGTCCTGCAATATTGATACGGCTATCGTCAACCATATAGATGCCATGTTTTTCACGCAGCATGTCAACCTTGTCGGAAGTAGTACCCAGGCGGGAAAACATACCTCTATGATCGGCTAAAAATCTAAACCGATCAGAGTCTGAGGCTTTTGTTAGTGCATCTGCCAGTTGCCTACGCAACGACAACATCGAGATACGCACTTCCTCAAGTTCATTTTGCCAGTCGGACTTCAGCCTCGCATCCTTGAGGATCATAGTCACAAGCCGAGCTCCATGATCGGGCGGGAACGAAAAATTCTGCCTATTCAGATACGCAAGATTCCCTTGACTAATTCCTTTTATCGATTGCTCCTGAACCGTTAAAAGCAGCACACCCGTACGTTCACGGTAGATGCCAAAGTTCTTCGAACAGCTGGCAGCAATAATGCATTCAGGAACAGATTTCACTACAAGGCGAGTTGGTGCCGCATCTTCTTCAAGCCCATCACCAAAACCCTGATAAGCAATATCAATCATCGGGGTGGCCCCAGTTTCTAGAAGACTGTCGATCACCTGCTGCCACTGGAACAGATTCAAATTAGCGCCTGTCGGATTATGACAGCATCCATGCAAAAGAACAATATCACCTGCTTTTGCCTGAGCGATATCCTCGATCATTCCTGCATGATCAACACTGCGCGTAGTCCCATCAAAATAACGGTAGTTCAATATCTCCAATCCAACATGTTTAAGAATTGATAGGTGGTTTGGCCAAGTTGGCTCAGAAACAAATATACGCGCATTAGGATTTGCCAGCTTGACCAGTTCAAATGCCTGACGCACCGCACCTGTGCCACCCGGCGTTGCGGCTGATGCAATAGCTCCTCGCTCTAAAGTATCACGTAGGAGTAAATCAACCATGACATCGGAAAAATCCATATCCCCAACAAGCCCCACGTAAGTCTTTGTGTCCTGCACATCCCAAAGTTTCTTTTCCGCTTCTTTAATCGCTCGCATGATCGGTGTATTACCATGTGCATTCTTATAAACACCGACACCAAGGTCAATTTTTTGCTTTCGCGGGTCATCTTTAAACATTTGCATCAAGGCGAGAATTTTATCCTTCGGCTGTTCTTTAAGTGCACTAAACATCAGCTCTCTCCAGTTGCGATCGGCAATGTTGCAAACTGGCCCCACTCGGCCCAGCTACCATCATAGACCGCATGATCAGTTTTACCTATCAAAGTAAGACCTAGGTTAAGCACTGCTGCAGTTACCCCCGATCCGCATGTAGTGATTGCGGGTTTCCCCAGATCGACTCCAGCCGCCAAAAACGCCGTACGGATATCTTTTGGATCCTTCATGGTATCATCTTCTTTGAGAAGTGTTTTGAAAAATACATTCTTGGAACCTGGAATATGACCCAATCGCAAACCTTCCCTAGGTTCGCTCACTTCTCCACGAAAACGCTGGCTTGAACGAGCGTCAATTATCTCATAATTCCCCAGTTTCGATGCGGAAGCTACCTGCGTTACGTCTTTAATTAAATGGTTCTGGCGCCGCGCCATTATATGTCGATCCCGAATTAAAGGTTTTATGTCTTCAATAGGATGGTTCTCTGCTTTCCACTTTGGGAAACCGCCATCCAAAACAGCAATGTTGTTATGACCCATCAATTTGAATAGCCACCAGACACGAGCTGAGGAAAATAAACCTGCTCCATCATAAACAACGATTTGATGACCATCGCCTACGCCCATCTCACGTATTCGGGAAATGAATTTTTCAACGGGAGGCACCATGTGAGGCAAATCAGAGCTGTGATCACTAATCTCATCAATATCAAAAAAACGCGCTCCGGGAATATGTTCTAAGTCATATTGTGCTTTAGGATCGCGTTGAATATCGGGCAGGTACCAAGATGCATCCAAAACCCTCAAATCAGGATCGGAAAGATGATCTGCGAGCCATGTTGTAGATACAAGAGTTTGCGGATCATCAATTGCCATAGCGGCCTCTCAATCTTAACATTAGCTGATTACTATCCTGTTCCTAAATTGACAAGCCTCATCGCAGCTAACAATATAAAGTATATAATGGCTTAACAGAATTACTCTCCGTGCCGCAACAAGCGTTGTTTTTGCCTTCCCCAGTCACGCTTGGCATCGTCTGCACGTTTATCGTGAAGCTTCTTACCCTTAGCTATACCGATCTTCAACTTCACGATGCCTCGGTGATTGAAATACATAACCAACGGGACAAGGGTCATTCCTTTTCTCTGGGTTTCCGCCCAAAGTTTGGCGATTTCACGTTTACTTACAAGCAACTTGCGCTTGCGCCGTTCTTCATGGCCGAAATTTATGGCTTTCTCATATCGGGCAATATATGCGTTAACCAGCCATAGCTCACCCTCTTCAACTCCAGCATAGCTTTCAGCAATATTAGAACTGTTGACGCGGAGTGATTTTACTTCAGATCCCACGAGGACGAGCCCACATTCAAGATCTTCGACAATAGTATAGTCGAACCGGGCACGACGGTTTTCTGCAATTACCTTGTAATTTGGATCTTGCTTAACTTTTACCATAGCGCAGGTGGATACACATTGTTCCTACTACTGTATACAAAAATCGGGATTATAACAAAGCAGATTTTAACAAAAATGTCGCAACTGATATAATATAAGAACACTTTATTCACTGGACACATGTTATTGCAGTCGAATACAATTTTTTCAAATTTGTGAATCGAGGACGATATCATGAAAGATGATAATTTTATCAAGGAAAACAACGCGAAACACCTCTGGCATCC
>MDTG01144170.1_pt1 | contig 20347 bp, 34 predicted proteins | sample 811421 | NCBI WGS metagenome assembly MDTG01 (sample SAMN05326645, study PRJNA326480) | marine metagenome | isolation source: seawater | place: Pacific Ocean: South East | collected 2011
AATGCTCAGACCCCATGCCCGATAAAAGGACTCATTGGAGATGAAGCACTTGAATATTATACGGAACACCCTGAGTTTGTCCCTGTTGCTCCTGTTGTTATTACCAAGGACGACAAGTGCAGGGGAAAACGACTTCGATATGACCCAATTAAGCGAAAGCACATCAATGATAACGACTGTGATAAACAGTGAGATGCAGGATTACATCCAATGGACTACTCAGTCTATGCTTGATGGTAACACTATTATCTACAACAACGATGATGGGACTAGCTACGAGCTTACCTCAGAACAGATGGACATATTCAACCAAGCCTATGCTGATGGTTTAGCGAACAGCACACCAGAGGCTCTCACAGCCGTTCTACTGAACGATATGATTGACGTAGAGCAGGGTACTTATGAAGATGAGAAAGAGAACCTGATCGAAGCAGCGAGCGAGATAGCGGCTGTTACAGAGATAGCTGAGATGATTGTTGATGGAGATCAGCAAACTAAGATCAATGCAGAGGCTTATGCAACTGAGAATGATTTACGGGCTATTAAAGAGTCTAGTAGGCAACAGTTCAACGCCAGTATTGATGGGATGCTAGAGGCTAGTCTGACCAAGAACATGATTGAAAGCTATGCTCAGGACAGCTACGTCATAGACACTATAGCTAACTCATTCATGGCTACGAATACAGTCATGGATTTCTTTACGAATACTGCTGTGTCTATTGATCACTTAACACCCACACAGCTTAACCTAGATTGGAATCAGCACAACGTAGGTGTAGAGAGCGCCATGTACTTAATGTACGCTAATGACCCTGAACAAGGCTTGGAGATGATATTACAATGAATGCACAAGATGTTGCTTTATGGATCGGCATAGCTTCCTCTATCGGAGGTGTTGCTGTTGGCTATGGAACACTTAACGAAAAGGTGTCTCAACTAGAGAATGCTACAGATGCTACACACCTTGAGGCAAGACTAACTAAATTAGAAGTGAGGATAGAGGATAATGACATTGGACACATTGGTACAGAAATTCAACAGTTGCGTGGAGAGCTTGAAAAGCTTGATCAAAGGGTGTCTTCAATACGTGTCCCAAGTACAGGGCAAATTAAATCAGATGTACGACTCCTTCAAGAGCAAATTAAAGACGTTAAAGTCGGACTTAAAACAGTTGGTGAACAACTTGAAGCAGTAAGAAATAAGCCTAAAAACCCATTGTTGTAACTCATTGATATTAAGGGGGAGTTTCTAAAGTACCCATTATGCTAGAGACCCCCACCCCCCGTTCACATATATATATATAGTATACTATAGTATACTTAAGGATAGCTTAAGGTTACCTTTAGGGTTCTTAGTGCAGGTTAGAAATCCACTATGGGGTCTTAGGTGTACTGTGGGGTCTTTGGTGTTCTATAGGCCTGATGATTATGATCCCTCCTTGTGATCAATACTGAACCACATTTACTCAGAAAAATCTGAGGTGGTTACGTATAACGTGTCAACGCGAAAATCCCCCCCTGCCACGCTCGCGCATGACGCGCACGGACGCGCCTACGCATGACGCACGGACGCATGATGCACGGGTGCAGGCCACGCACCACGCCACGCAATGACGCAACGAGTGCCATCTATAGCCAAGCGCAAAGGATATTAAAACCGATTGCCTACACATAAAGGTGCAACACGCTACTGCTGGAGCATATAAGGGAGGCAAAGTCTTACTTCTATATAGGCAAACTTTTATTGCTTGGCTGTGTTTGTGGTTTTATTAATTTTTTTCGTACATTAACTATTTGTAATGCTAAACTACTTGCGGACACAATAGTCCTTTGCTAACCTTCACATCATCAACTAACCAACCAGCGAGGCAACACACATGAGCAACTTATATGACCTATGGATATATGCAGATGATTTCGATCATTCGGAGCTATACGACCACAGCCTAACAATAGAGCAAGCAAAGCAACTTAGCGGAAAGCTAATTAAAGATGGCGAATATGCAAAACATGAGCTTGTTATCCTAGACGCTCAAAAGCCAGATTACAGCAATGTGTTAATGGCGCAATACAGCGAGATACACAAATATTAATCAACCAGCGAGGTTACACAATGAACACAGAGTTAAGAGAGCAATTACGAATTGAAGTGACAAAAGCTTATTACTTCCAAACGTCTTTTCGCGGGTATAGTGACTCAGATTTAATCAGGGAAGCTCGCCACATCGCTAAGCATAAAAACAGAGGAGATTACATAAAAATTGAGTCACTGTTGGAGCAATTTAACAAGTAACCACATAGTAAGCACTTCTACGGGAGTGCTTGCCATTGTAGTTATTTAATCAATCAGCGAGGTTACACAGTGATAATTTCAGAATTAATGCTAATGATAACTTTAATAACTAGCGGCCTACTATTAGTCGCTATCATTCCTTTTTTAATTGATTAACAGCGAGGTCACACAATGAAACACCGACACGCAGTACGCAACCACACACTTAAGATACACCGAAGAAACCAGCTACTAAAAGAGATCATCTCATGTGTAGTAGTCTTAACAATGGCTGGCGCTATTGGCGCTATGATGGCTCTAGCAATTTAACATTAACAAACCTTAACGAACCTAAACTTTAACTTGTGGCACTATAGCCACTCAACACACACAACCAGCGAGGTTACACCATGGACAACTTAATCAACGACATCAAGCAAGACCTTATCAGCAAGCTTAACGACTTGTACGGTGTAGATGACTACGCTTGTGATTTGCACAATCACTTATGTAATACTGATTACTTTATTATAGGCACTCATAAAGCCAAGCAATGGCTAGGTGATCATGCTTTTGACATTATCGAAATGATTAAAGAATACGAAAACGACCATTTCGGGGAGGTTTCTACAGACCTCAGCTCACCTGAAAAGGTCGCTAATATGTACGCCTATATAGTAGGTGAGCATTTATTAGGCGATAGTGATTGGTTCCATGATTGTCTATCAAACGATGAGCATATACGCGAGATCGACTGTCAGATGATCGCTAACGATTTAGCCGCCTAACACACACACAAACCCAAAACTACAGCGAGGCACTACCAATGGTCGACATGATGCAATTAGAAAGAGGCTTATATTCAGAGCCAAGCCCAAAGCAAAATCATACCTTTTATTTAATAAATAAATTATCAGGTGAGATATTGGCTACTTATGAATCTAATCCTGCATTTTCATCTAAAATAAATGACGTTCTTAGCATATGCCCTGATTTTTGGGACGATGATAATTATGAACTTACTACAAAACCGAGCGAGGTTATATTATGAAAATCGGAGATAAGTTTAAAATCAAAGTTGAAGGGGTTTTTGTTGATTTTGTTTGTTCAACTAGAGCTATAGATCACGTGGTTTTGGTTTCAGACAGAGGGACAATCACCTTTGATAATTTTGACTTAGCTGAGCAAGTCTCATTAGGTCGAATTAAACAACTTTAAAATCATACTGGCTTAAGGAGTGGGAGTGGCCGTTAGCCTTGCATAGCCAGTATTGATAACCGCAAGCAGTAAGACCACATTTTAACAGCGAGGTGAAATAATGCACAAAGTATTGGACGCACTAAGAGAAGCCACAATATCAACTACCTGCTTACTAGATGAGGGCTACGGCTCTGACTTTGATAATGACGTCACCCACATTTTAAACCAGTTGCAGACTATCAAGGATTTTTTAGAACCTTTTACAGTGGCGGAGCTGGAAAACATGACCAGCGAAGAAACAAACAGTAATATTATTTTTTAAACAACACAAGCGAGGACGAATAGCCATGCCATCACCATATCGTTATTTAGTTAGACAAATTATTGACCTAGACAAGCAAGAGGATTTATTAAAACTATCCGAAGCTATGGAGAACCTGAAGAAAAATAGCATTCTTTCACAAGTTGAGTATTTTAAGCTAGACTCTATGGTCTTGAATAAGATTACAGTCTTGAACGAGGTGAGAAAATGAAATTAGTTGATAACAAAACATTCACAAGTCTCAGCGCAGAGCAACGCGCTTTAATGTTGTGGCTGGCTGATTGTCCTTGTGCAATTAAAGAGCTGACTAAGTATGAGTATCTAAAAAAGATAGAAATTACTATAGGCTACAAGGGGACTTCTGATGAATAGCTATAACCTATTTCTTGAAGCACTTAAAAAATACTTCACCGAGCCTGATAACCACAAGGCCGACCAGTATATAACCACGCTAGAAGTCCTAGCGCCAAGCCTAACACGCCTAGAGATACACCGAGCTAGGCAACAGGCGCAAATAGAAATCTATCGGGAGGCGAGGCATGGAACCCATGACAATAAACACTCTAGTATTCTTAGCTAGTTGCTATCTGATCTGGGAGATTTACCACAATGATTAATCGTATACCGAGATACACCGACAAGCAACGACAGAAGCTAGTCAACTGGATAACAGAGCGTGATCTAGGTAGATGCACTTTCATTCATGGTATCTTATGGCTTGATACGCCTGATGAGTCGTTAATGTTTACCAGCTTCAAAGACCTTAAGGAATACGCACAACAGCGAGGACAGCACGATGGGTAGATACTTAGTAACTTGGAGTAATGCCGAGGGAGTCCACGAGGCAACCTTCACCGACTACAACGAGGCCATAGAATTCATTGCAGATGTCGAGGGCAATGTTAGATTCACCTCATATCCTGATCCTGACGATGCTCGTGAGGAGCAATGGTACGAAGACAATTAGAATTGTTCTAATATTAAACTACACTAAACACCCTTAAGAATCCTATAGATTCTATAACACTTGACACTAAAAACCCTATATATTATCTACGATCCCGTAATAACTTGACAACAGGAGGAATAGATGTATTTTGCATTTCATAGGTACGAGGCTCACTTATTTAAATGTCCTTTACATAGCGGATTTTATAAGTGGCCTAGAATTTATAAAGTGACAAGAGATTATGGGTACGACATCCATTTCTCTTGGTTAGGGGGATGTATTGTCGGGAGTAAAATTAACAAGACACGTTAATGAAGCGTTAAAGCTTTTCGAGTTCGTAAGAAAAGAACTTGATTCATGGGTAGGGGTGCAAACTTGTTTTGCTTTTCTTCTCATTGTAAAACACACACACGTTAATCAAGAAGAAATGCGAGTGATGGACATCGGAGCAATGATGGCTACGTCATCAGCTAGTGCTAGTCGTAATATGCACTGGCTTGTTAAACACAGATTAATAGAACTGTACGAGAACCCTGACAGACGGATAGAGAAGTTTGTTAGACTAACTAAAAAAGGCAAAGAGCTTGTGAAAAGACTGGAGGGACTATGAGCGTTAAACAAAGAGGAAATGGCTGGCAGGTATATGTCACCCACAAAGGCAAGAAGTTTAGACAAACTTGCTCCGCTAAGGAAGATGCAACGCTACTGGAGGCTAAATGGAGACACGCTATAGCCATTGGGGATGATCCAATGACGATGCAGGTCAACAAGCGCACTGGTACAGCATCGGGGATTACCTTTGGTGAAGCTATGGACAAGACCTATGACAAGTATTGGGCTGGCTCTAAGAACGAGAAGCAGGTTATCTACTTGATGAATATCATACTCAAGCGCTGGAGCAGGAAGCTACCTATCAATGAGATTACGACCAGCTCGGTAGAGAACTACGTTGCAGAGATGCAACAAGAAGGACTCAAGAACAGCACCATCAACAGACGCTTAGCTGTTATCTCTAAGACCCTCAAGTGGGCTTACAGGAACGATCTACTTACTAGACTCCCTTACGTTGAACGTATGAGCGAGAAGGGGCTACAGCGCAATGATTGGTACAGCAAGGAAGAAGAAGCGGCTATCTTGAGGAAGTTTAGAGAGCTTGGGCAAGATTACCTACATGATTTTGCTGTTGTCTCTGTTGATACTGGCATGAGAGTCTCAGAAGTATTATCATTTGATCCTACGTTAGTGCAGTTACCACAGAAGCGAGAAGATGGAAGCTCTGTGTATGGTGCTTGGATACCTGATAGGAAGAATAACGAGCCTGTTTTGATGCCAGTGACGAGAAGGGTAGAGAAAATACTCCGAAATCGAAGTTTCCACGAGAACGTATCTAAGACTGAGTATCGTAAGGCTTGGGACAAGGTGCGATTGGAGCTAGGATTGTACCCTAAATGCTGGCACACGTGGAGACACACAACAGCCACAAGGTTACGTCAAAAGGGCTGGGATGTGGCTAATATCCAAGCTTTTCTGGGGCATAAAAACATTGCCACAACTTTAAAATATGCTAAATGGGATACGTCAACTATGGTTGGTGGGTCAAATTTACTAGAGGATTAGTTGTGTCTTGTTGTGTCCTAAAGTGTCCTATTACACGAGCTACCTTTTTTAAAAATGGCAGAAAGACTATGTGCCTAGGTAGCTCAGTCGGTAGAGCAGAGGACTGAAAAGCCTAAATGACCTTTCACCGCACCCGTAACAACATTTAAAACTAGCGAGGTATTCTGAACACAATCCATATAATCCTTTGCTCCGCTAACGTAGGTAGTTATGAGTAAAGACACAGCCCTACTAATTAGTGTCCCAACTGGAGAAGAAATGGCAACTCTTGCAGAGCAGATTGAACTTGAACTCAACATGGTACAAAGCGGCATTGATAGATACAACAAACAGAAAGACGACCTTGAAGGTAAGATACTAAGCAGTAAGACACTACACGGTAGAACAATCATAGCAGGAGTAGTTGAACCTGTTGCTGATGGTATTCGTGACCTCCTTAAACAGAAAACATCCAACCGATCTACGGTAAAACTTCTCAAAAAGTGCAACCCAAACACCACAGCACTACTTTCTTTGATCGGAGTAGTTGACACAATCTCAAACTGGTCTACACTGATTAGGTCAGCGGGGAGAGTCGGCATCATGGTAGAGACTCAGTTAAGATTAGATGCTTGGCTCAAGGCAGATCGGGAGACTGCTAAGAACCTAATAAAAATGGCTAACCAAAAGTCTGATAGTGGCTACGACCACAAGCGACATGGTTTAAATTTCAAGATTAAAAAAGATAAAGTAGATGTACCTTCATGGACTAGCGAAGAACGCATTCATATCGGACTAAAGCTAATCAACATCATTATAGAACGAACAGGTATCGTTAAGTTAGAACGCAGGTCACACCGAAGGCACACTGTCAACTACTTAGCGGCAACTGAAGATACACTAGAGTGGATCAAAGCGTTTAACGAGACGCACGAGAAAGCTTCACCAAGGTTTGCGCCTTGTGTTATTGAACCAAAGGATTGGACATCGTTTTACGGTGGTGGTTATCACAGTAACTACGTTCACGACCTATCCTTCATGCGAGTACACGGTTGATGAGAAAGTCAGTAGCAGAATATGTCGAGAAGTTAGAGAGCCTCGACTTGTCTACTGAATATAACTGTGTAAATTCTATACAAAAGACACCTTGGAGAATCAATGGATTTGTTTTGGATGTCATCAGAGCGGCATGGGAGAGTGGACAAGAATATGTAGGCTTACCACCTAGAGAGAACACACCGTTACCTGAGTACCCTTTTGATATAGACCCTTCTGAGTTCACCAATAAACAAAAGTTAGAGTTCAAAGATTTTAAAATCCGTAGAGGTGCTATCCACAATGCTAATTGTCGGAGTATGTCTAGGCGTATACAAGTTGAACGTACTCTCCAGCTAGCTGAGGAATATAGAAGCATCGAGCATTTCTTCTACGTGTGGCAGTTAGATTTTAGGGGCAGAAAATATCCAGTAGAAAGTTTCCTTTCACCACAAAATGCTGATTACAGCAAAGCTCTTCTGGAGTTTTCTCGCCCTGTTTTTATTAAAGACGACAGCGATGCACAATGGTTAGCCATACATGGCGCTAATGTATTCGGTGTCGATAAGGTTAGCCTAGAAGATAGAGAGATGTGGGCTTACTTGAATGTTGAGAATGCAGTTGCAGTCTACAACGACCCGCTTGGTTGCAAGTGGTGGCAAGAAGCAGACAAACCTTGGCAGGCACTCGCATGGTGTAAGGAGTGGGCAGAGTATAACGAGGTACGCCTCAGAGGCATGGGGGAGTTCTATGAGACACGACTTCCTTGTGCTAGTGATGGTTCGTGTAACGGCTTACAGCACCTCTCAGCGATGCTCAGGGACTCTGAAGGGGGTCGTAGTGTAAACCTCACACCTTCCGATGAGCCTCAAGACATTTACTCTGATGTTGCAGAGAGAACTACAAGATTCCTAGAGCAACAAGACACAGAGGTAGCTAGGCAGTTGCTTCGTGTGGGGATATGTCGTAAGATATGCAAACGTAGCGTGATGATAGTTCCTTATAGCGGTACACGCCACGCTTGTCGGACTTATATACAAGAAGCTCTGGCAGAAAAGTGTTTTGATTTTAATCCCTTTGGCGATAGCTTGTTTCAGGCTTCAAATTACCTCGCTGGTTTTGTCTGGCAGGCCATCGCTGAAGTGATTAAGTCAGCATCCATCGTGATGTCTTACATCAAAAGCATTGCCCAGTTGTATGTCGAAGCTGACATTCCTCTTCAATGGACAACACCTACAGGTCTACTGATCGTACAGAACTACGCTGAAGTTAAGTCAAGGCGTATCAAGACTCATCTCAACGGCTCACTTCTCAAGCTTAACTACAATGAGAAAGTGGATAGAACAATTAACAATCGCAAAACTATCTCAGGTAGCTCACCTAACTTCATCCATAGTTTAGATGCTGCCGCTTTGACCCTGACTGTCAACGAATGTGTGAAGCAGGGCATCACGGACTTTGCGATGGTTCACGATTCATACGGTACACACTCCCCGAATATGCCTTTACTTAATAAGGTACTGCGACAGGAGTTTGTGTCGATGTATGAAGACCACGATGTACTGCAAAATCTCTACGATACCGCAGTATCTTCGTTACCAGAGGGAGTGGATGTGCCACCCCCACCAACCAAGGGTGATTTGGATTTACAGGAGGTACTACTAAGTGATTATTTTTTCGCATAGTTTTCTAAAGTACCCATTGTGCCTGATGAACTCTTTAACTTTAACTATAGGAAACTAAAATGGCTAAACAAAAACTACCTGTGATCGAAGGCACAGCCATGTGGGCTAAGGTCTTTGAACCAGACACAAAGTTCAACCCCGATGGTGACTACAGCATCAACATTCAGATGCCTGTCGCTGACTCCGTAAAGATGAGTGAGAAACTAGATGCGCTAGTTCAAGCTAAGTTCGATGAGGCTGTCAAAGAAGACCCACGCCTCAAGAACCAACTGACCACTCGCCCTTCTTGCCAACCTGTCTTTGATAGAGACACTGGCGATGATACTGGCAATGTTGAATTCAAATTCAAGTTGAAAGCTAAGATCAAGAAGCGTGATGGGACTATGTTTGAGCAATCCCCTAGTGTGTTTGATTCAAAGGTAAAACCGATGGACAAATCTACCTTGATTGGGAACGGCTCACGAGTGAAGGTTGCTTTTGAACCTATCACTTATGCAATGCCAGCCACCAAGCAAGTGGGTGTCTCCCTCCGATTAAAAGCAGTACAAGTTCTCGACCTTGTTGAGTACGGTACGTCTAGTACGTCCGTGTTCGATGAAGAGGATGGCTATGTTGCCCCCTCCACAACACCAGCCGTCCAAGAGGAGGTAGCGTTTGATGCCACAGACTTCTAGGTCAACCCTTGAAGAACGTGTTCAACGTAACCTCGACAAACGTGGGGTAACTTATGAGTATGAACCTTGTAAGTTGCCCTATGTTGTTGAACGTAACTATGTCCCTGATCTTCGTATCGGGGATATGTTCATCGAGATTAAAGGGTACTTCCGTCAAGACGCGCAACGAAAGATGCGTAACATGAAGGAGCAACACCCTGACTTGGACATTCGCTTTCTATTCCAGAAGAACAACAGCACTGTGCAAGGAGCTAAGAGAAGAAAAGATGGAACGAAGATGACTTGTGCCGAGTGGGCAGAACGTCACAACTTTATTTATGCAGAGGGGATTATTCCAGATGAGTGGATCAACGGATAGCGAATTCGTGATGCACACACCTTGCGAGAAGTGTGGGTCATCGGACGCAAACAGCCTATATACCGATGGACACACCTATTGCTTCTCTTGTGAAACTTACAAACACAACGAGGAGGAGGTTCAGGTGGTAGATTTAAAACCCACTGGACTTTTAACAGGCCGACATGAGCCGTTAGTTAAGAGGAAGATAACAGAGAACACCACAAAGTTTTGGGATTATCAGATAGGGGAGATACATGGTAAGACAACGCAGATTGCAAATCACAAAACCCCAGACGGAAAAACTGTGGGGCAAAAGATTAGAACAGCGGGAAAAGAGTTCAGTGTCAGAGGCAATCTCAAAGAAGCAGGGCTGTATGGGCAATGGCTCTGGCGATCAGGCGGCAGATCAGTTACCGTTGTCGAAGGAGAGTTAGATGCACTCTCGATGTCACAAGCCTTTGACCACAAGTGGCCTGTAGTCTCCGTTAAGACAGGAGCGGCAGGAGCTAAGAGAGATATAAAGAAATCAATACAATGGCTTGAGAAGTTTGAGTCTGTTGTATTCATGTTTGACCAAGACGAAGCAGGGCAGAAGGCAGCTCAAGAGTGCGCTGCTTTACTGTCACCAAAGAAAGCTAAGATAGCTAGACTCCCTTTGAAAGATGCAAGCGAGATGATACAAGAGGGCAAGACTGCTGAGTTGATTGATGCCTTTTGGACAGCGCGAGACTTTACACCTGCGGGTATTGTGAACGCTAAAGATTTATGGGACAGAGTTTCAGACAGGTCATCAAAGAAAGCTATACCTTATCCCTTCACCATGCTCAACAATAAGGTAGGTGGTATACGCAAGCGCGAGATAGTAACGATATGTGCTGGCTCAGGTGTAGGTAAATCTCAGATATGCAGAGAGATTGCTTATGACTTGGTGATGAACAAAGAAGTCACGCTGGGTTACATCGCATTAGAAGAAGGTTGTGAACACACGATCCATGGGTTGCAATCTATCTACCTTAACAAGATTGTCCATAAAGACATGGATGATGTTACCGATGAAGAGCTACGAGAATCTTTCGATGCCACTGTAGGTAGCGGCAGAGTTTTCCTACATGACCATCACGGCTCTACTGAAACAGTTGAGGATATGTTGTCTACACTGCGTAGCTTAATACGTGGACAAGACTGTCAGTACATTATCCTCGATCACCTCAGTATTATTATGAGTGGTATGGAAGTAGCTGATGAACGCAAGGCTATTGACATACTGATGACCAAGCTCAGAACTTTATCAGAAGAAACAGAGGCGGCTATCATTGCAGTCTGTCATTTAAAAAGACTTAACAGTGACAGAGGACACGAAGAGGGAGCTACCACATCCTTATCACAGCTTCGTGGTTCAGCGGCTATAGGCCAGTTGTCTGACATAGTAGTAGGCTTAGAGAGAAACCAACAAGATGACGAAGACCCCAACACTACAACTGTACGCATACTCAAGAACCGATGGAGTGGCGAGACAGGCATAGCAGGCAAGCTTCGGTACTGTAAAGAAACAGGCCGTATGTCTGAAGAGAAGTATGAAGACGTACCTTTTTAATCAATCCAGCGAGGAATAAGTATGAGCAGAACAATCAGTTGGTTTAGTTGTGGGGCAGCTTCAGCAGTAGCAACAAAGTTAGCAATAAGTAGTGGCGAAGAAGTTATTGTTGCTTACTGTGAAGTACAAGAAGAACACCCAGACAACAGAAGATTTCTAAAAGATTGTGAGGAGTGGTTCGGCCAAAAGATTGTGATGCTTAAGAATGATTTTTATGATGGCTCTATTTATAATGTCTTTGAAAAAAATTACATGAGAACCCCATCGGGATCGCCTTGCACTAGAGCATTAAAGAAAGAAGTAAGAAAAAAGTTCCAGCAAGTTAATGACAGGCAGGTGTTTGGGTACACTATCGAAGAACAAGACAGGCTAGATAGATTTATAGATGTTAATAACGATGTAGATGTATGGCCTATCCTGATTGAAAAGGGCTTGGCAAAAGAAGATTGTTTATCAATGGTCGAAAGAGCAGGGATAGAAATACCAGAGATGTATAAATTAGGCTACCGCAATAACAACTGCATAGGCTGTGTTAAAGGCGGTATGGGGTACTGGAATAAAATTAGAGTTGACTTCCCAGAACACTTTAAACGAATGGCCGACTTTGAAAAGCGCAAAGGCTATACAGTTTTGAAAGAACCTAAGACAAGCCAGCCTTTATACTTACATGACTTAGACCCTAACAGGGGGAGATACCCTAAAGAACCAGACATAGAATGCGGCATTGCCTGTTACGCAGCCGAGTCTGAGTATGATGTTAGGCTTGAAGTAGATGATCAAGGCCGAAAGGTTTACCGTTAATCAATCCAGCGAGATGATGAGATGTTAATATTTGATATAGAAGCAGACAACTTACTACCCGATGTAACCACCGTACATTGTATATGTATTCAAGACACCAATACTAACCGTGTATGGAGATATGATCCTACTCAATTAGATGTAGCACTCGATGTACTCAGCGATGCTGAAGTCATAGGAGGCCACAACGTCATGGCTTACGACTTACCTGTCCTCAAGAAAGTCTTTGGCTTCGATTACAGAGGTGAAGTCTTCGACACCCTAGTTGCCTCAAGGTTAATCTGGCCTAACCTGAAAGAGAAGGACATTCTAAAGCGCACAGTCGAGAACAAGATGATTGGCTCGCACTCGCTGAAAGCATGGGGACAGAGGCTCAAGTTTAACAAGGGTGACTACGGTGATCAGGAAGAAGCATGGGATCAGTACACGCCAGAGATGCTTGAGTATTGCGCTCAGGATGTAGCCCTCAATGTTAAGTTGTATCAGTTGATCAAAGAGAAGGACTACCCTCAAGAACCTATGCGACTTGAGCATGAGATGAATCAGCTTCTCATTACACAAGAGCAAGTAGGCTTTCCCTTCCATGTTAAGAAAGCACAGCAACTCTACACTGATCTATCAGCACGTAAGCTAGAGATAGAAGAAGAGCTGGTAGCTACGATAGACCCCACCATAGTCGAACTAAAGACCAAGACGAAAGTAATTCCCTTCAACCCTGCATCGCGTCAACAGATAGCAGACAGATTACAGAAGAAGGGGTGGAAGCCTACGGAGTTTACTCCTAGTGGTGAACCAAAAGTTGACGAAAAAATCTTAGCAGGGATAGAGATGCCTGAAGCTAAGTTATTAACTGAGTTTTTAATGCTCAATAAAAGGTTAGGACAATTAGGAAATGGAAAACAAGCATGGCTTAAACTTGAAAAGAACGGGAAGATTCATGGGCGTGTCAATCACATGGGTGCTGTCACTTCTCGCTGTACTCATAGCGACCCAAACGTGGCACAAGTACCATCAACAGGAGCAGCGTTTGGTAAGGATTGTCGAGAGTTGTTTTACGCCCCCGATGGTTACTCCTTGCTTGGAGCAGATGCAAGTGGACTTGAGCTGCGGTGTCTAGCACACTACATGAACCGCTACGATGGTGGTGCTTATGGTAAAGAGATACTGAGTGGTGACATTCACACAGCTAACCAACAAGCGGCAGGTTTAGCAACACGACCACAAGCTAAGACTTTTATTTACGGGTTTCTCTACGGAGCTGGTAATGAGAAGATAGGTGAGATCATAGGCAAGGGTGCAAGAGAAGGATCACTAATTAAGAAACGCTTTCTCGCTAAGACACCTGCACTAAAGAAACTAACAGAGGCAATCAACACTAGACTAGAACAACAGCAGGGTGAAAAGTTTATCAATGGATTAGATGGAAGACGCATCCCCATACGCCATTCCCATGCTGCTCTCAACACATTACTACAATCAGCGGGCGCTATCATTTGTAAGAAGTGGTACTCGCTCATTGAGAAGATGATCAGAGAGAGAGGGTACAACCACAATGAGGTGGCGATTGTAGCTTTTGTTCATGATGAAGTTCAAATCATAGTTAAGAAAGGTTTGGAGGATGAAGTTGGTGCAATCACTAAAAAAGCCATTAAAGAAACAGAGCGAGAATACAACTTCAAATGTCCTCTCGACTCGGAGTTCCAAGTCGGAAGCAGTTGGGCAGACACTCACTAACCCTAGCAGGTTAGGTGACTTAGCTGAACTCTATGCAATGACATGGTTATGGGATCAAGGCTTTGAAGTCTTTTACAATGCTGGCTCTACTGGAGCTATCGACATTGTAGGCATCAAGGACGATGAGGTTTACTTGTTCGATGTGAAGACATCACGTAGATCAAGTGGAGTAAGCAAGCGCACAGACTTACAAAAAGAACTAGGCGTACAGTTTATTCTCTTTAACCCTAACACACGAAAGCTTCGGCTAATGAAACACAGGGATTAATATGGAATGCACACAATTAAACATCATACTCGTAGTAAGCTTCGCCTTTGTGAGTGTGGCTCTTGGCGTTAAATGGATTTCACAAACTCTGATTGAATACGCCTTAGCACAACAGGGCTTGCAGATGTCAAAGTTTACCCAAGAAGATATTGATCGAATGTTTAAGGAGGATGAAGATGAAAAGTAGAACCTTACTTGTAGACGGAGACATCGTTGCTTACAAAGCAGCTACCGTAGCAGAGACTCCTATAGATTGGGGCGATGGCCTATGGACACTTCACGCCCATGAGAAAGATGTCATCATCTCTATGGAACAATTCATGGAGACAATTATAGAACAGTCTGGGTGTAACAAAGTTATTACCTGTCTCTCTGGCGACAAGCTGTACCGTAAAGATGTAGCTCCTTACTACAAGGCTAACCGTAAAGGTACACGCAAACCTATGCTCCTAAATTTTGCCAAAAAATATTTAACCGATAATTATAATGGCAAGATGGAAGATAAGTTAGAGGCTGATGACCTCCTTGGTATCTTAGGTAGTGCAGATAATACCACTGTCATCTGGTCTGCTGATAAAGACTTACTCACGATACCCGCCTACCATTTGATTGATGGTAAGGTTGTAGAAGTAGATGAAGAAGAAGCTGACTACCACTTCCTTAGCCAGAGTCTAATAGGGGACTCAACCGATAACTACAAAGGTTGCCCGACTGTTGGTGCAGTTAAAGCGGATAGAGTCTTAACACAACACGGTGCTACATGGCGCACAGTAGTAGAGACATACAGGAAGCATGGCCTCAGTGAAGAGGTAGCCATAGAGAATGCGAGACTAGCACGTATACTGCGTGATGGTGAATATGATTTTAAAACTAAGGAGGTAAAACTATGGGCAGCATAGACGATGCAACACCCGAGATGTGGAACAAGGCAGCACTTGCAATTAAAGATGCTGTTGACCATCCACCCCACTATAACAAAGGCGACATAGAAACCATTGACTACATCGTGGATGTACTTGGCGAGTATGATGCTATTGCTTATTGTCACGGTAATGTACTAAAGTATACAAGCACAAGATTGTGGGAGAAGGGCAAGCCCATTGAAGATGCTCGTAAAGCCATCTGGTATCTGAACAAGATGATAGAGCTGATGGAAAAAACTAAAGGGAAGAACTGGTAATGTTTATTAACTATGATTACTTAGCTGGTATGTTTGAAGGATTTGATTACTACCAGATGAAGAGTAATGAAACCTCTGGCATTCCCGAAGGGATAAACTTAGAGTATCTCACTCTACAGATGGCCGCTGATATAGGGCAGCTAGCAAAGAAGGTTAAAGAACGATCAGCTAAAGGTGAGCCTTACAATTTCAAAGAGCAGGTAAACGAAGATATAGGGAGCATCCTCTGCTCCTTGTCTCTACTCACTGACCGTATGGGATTGAACATGAGTGACGTAGCCTTTGATAATATTAGTAAAAACTTAAAGGTAAATATTGGTCAGAAAACAAACGATAAGAAGGCTAAATACTAAAATCGTAAGTCCTTGATTTCATTGTGATGTTTCTAAAGTACCTATTGTGGAGTAACCAATGAATATTTTAGATAAGAAACTGTTTATAAGTAAGGAGCTAGTTGATCATTTCAAAGAGCTTTTTCCGAACAAACTACCCCGCAAGTTAGGTGTAACTCCCGATGCTATAGCCTACTTACAGGGTCAACAATCCGTCATTGAGCGCATGGAGTTTATCCTTGATGACGACAAACCCGATGAGATTTAACTATGTGTTTACCAAAGACCCCCAAAGCCCCTAAGCCCCCAGCCCCAGCGCCAGCACCCAACAAAGCCCCTGATGAAATCGAGAACGCTGTAGACTCTAATGCTACACAGATGAAGAAGAAGCGTATGGGCAAGAAGAAGCTACGAAGAGGTGCAGGTATGCAAGTGGCATCCTCGTCACAAGGTTCAGGCTTAACGATTAATAAATAAGGATTGACCTATGAATTACGATCAAGGCGCAGCCAAAGCCTACGAGAATATGGCATCGGATCGTGATGTATTCTTAACTAGAGCTAGGACTTGTGCAGAACTAACGATCCCCACCCTCATGCCCAGAGATGGTCATACAGGTTCAACCCAGTATGATACACCTTACCAAGCAGTGGGTGCGAGAGGTGTCAACAACCTAGCCTCTAAACTCTTAATGACTTTGCTACCGCCAAACAGTCCTTTCTTTCGTTTAACTATTGATGACTTTGATTTAGTAGAACTAGCAGGTAATGCTAGAGGTAAAGCAGAGGATGCACTGGCTCGTATTGAACGATCAGCCGCACAGGTAATTGAATCAAAAGCTATTCGAGTACCGACCTTTGAGATGTTAAAGCAACTCATCGTATCTGGTAATGCTCTTATACATATGCCACCAGAAGGTGGGATGAAAGTCTTTAGGTTAGACCGTTACGTTGTGAAGCGTGACACTATGGGGAACATTCTTAAGATTATTGTGAAAGAGACAATAGCTTATGAAGCGTTACCTAAAGAAGTTCGAGAGGCTCTACTGGAAACAGAAGGGTATCAAGAACAGATAGAGAAGAAAGAGTGTGATCTTTACACTTGCATCAAACGTGAAGGTAAGAAATTCATGGTGCATCAGGAAGTCCATGGTGTAGTAATACCTAAGACTACTGGTAGTTACCCTCAAGATAAACTCCCTTGGTTAGCCTTACGATTTATCGCTGTAGATGGTAATGACTATGGTCGATCATACGTTGAAGAAATAGTAGGTGATCTTAAATCTCTTGAAGCTTTGACTCGTGCTATCGTAGAAGGTTCTGCGGCTAGTGCTAAGTTGCTCTTCATGGTACGACCCAATGGTACAACAAAGATACGGAACATTGCAGACAGCTCAAATGGCGCTATCATCTCTGGTGATGCCAATGATGTATCTACACTGCAAGCTAATAAGTTTAACGACTTCCGTGTTGCTCAAGAAACAATGAACACCATAACGCAAAGGTTATCTTATGCGTTCTTATTAAATAGTTCAGTGCAGCGTCAAGCTGAACGTGTGACTGCTGAAGAAGTACGTTACATGGCACAAGAACTTGAGACTGCTTTAGGTGGTATCTACTCTGTGTTATCACAAGAGTTCCAATTACCTCTTGTTAATCTGCTCCTTGCGAAGATGCAGAAAGAAGGTAAGATGCCTAAGTTCCCTAAAGATACTCTGAAGCCTCAGATTGTAACTGGTTTAGAAGCTCTTGGCCGAGGTCAGGACTTGAATAAACTACAAGCATTCTTGCAATACTTACAACCGTTAGGTCAACAAGTCATTGCACAAGAGTTAAATATTGATGACTATATAGATCGCTTAGGCGCATCTTTAGGAATTGATACACAAGGATTAATTAAGTCGCCTGAACAAAAACAACAAGAAATGATGGCAGCCCAAGAAGCCCAACAACAACAGATGATGGCGCAGATGGCTGAGAAAGGTGTAGCACCTGCTGTAAAAGGTATGGTGGATGCAGCTAGTCAACAGGCAGAAGAATAACCTTAAACTAAAGAGACTATTTATATGAGTACAGAACAACTATCTACACACGAAGAAGTAGCTCCTGATGCTGAAGCCCAAGCCGCACACGAAGCGGAGATGGTAAAGGTAGCAGATGAGCTAGAAGCAAAGAACAACCCTGATGCAGAGCAACGCCCTGACTGGCTTCCTGAGAAGTTTAAGGATGCCGAGCAGATGGCAGAGGCCTACGCTCACCTAGAGAAAAAGCTAGGAGGAGAAGAACCAGCAGAGCAATCACAACCTGAAGAAGCTTCTGAGGAAGTATCGGAACAGGCTGATGCGAGTGATGTTAAGGAAGCTGTAGAAAATGCTGGTGTAGATTTTGATTCATTACAAAACGAATACAACGAACAAGGAGGACTCACGGAAGCTTCTATGGCAAAGCTAGAGGAAGCAGGGTTCTCACAAGATTTGGTAAACAGTTGGATTAAGGGTCAAGAAGCCCTTGCCGCTAATTACCAGAGTTCCATCTACGAAAGCGTGGGTGGAGAAGAAGCTTACGGGCAGATGATTGATTGGGCAGGTGATAACCTTAGCCAAGCTGAGGCCGCAGCCTTTGATCGTGCAGTAAGCTCAGGAGACTTAGATGTCGTCAAGTTGGCCGTAGCTGGACTACGCTCTCAGTATCAAGCTGCTGAAGGCTCTGCTCCCACTTTAGTTAGTGAGAGTCAGTCAGCATCTTCAACAGGTGGTGTGTTCAATTCGTGGGCTGAGGTAACTCAGGCTATGAGTGACGCCCGATACCAGAGTGATAAAGCATATCGCCAACAAGTTTCTGCCAAGATTGGTAGGAGCGACTTGCAACAATAGTCTCTTTGGCCTCCTTCGGGAGGCTTTTTTAATTCTAACAAGTAACTACGAACACGATTACTATTACCTTTGACCCTCTGCGGAGGACAATCCTAGAGAACGAATGAGTGTTAGGTGACTGACTAGAATATCATTCATTTAAACATTTAACTAAAAGGTAAAATATTATGTCAAGTAACTATTCTGCTCCCTCACGGTTGGGGGAAAATGCAGGTACTTCAACTAACGCTAAAGAACTTTTCTTAAAAGTCTTTGCTGGTGAAGTTCTAACTGCATTCAACACTAACAACATCGCTATGCCATTGCACCGTGTACGTTCTATCTCTAGTGGTAGTTCTGCCCAATTCCCAATGACAGGCTTGTCTACTACTGCAACTCTTGCCGCTGGTAATGAAGTTGTACCTACAGCTATCGCTCACAGTGAGAAAGTTGTAAACATCAATGACCTTCTAGTGTCTTCTGCTTTCATCGCAAAAATTGATGAAGCTATGAACCACTACGATGTACGTTCAATCTACTCTACTGAGATTGGTACTGCATTGGCTAAGGCTGCTGATATTGCTATCTTCGCTGCTATCGAAGCTGCTACTGATGACACTGCTGAGTACGCTCAAGGTGCATCACAAAACAACGCTGACATCGAGATTGCTGGCACTGGCGCTGCTTCAACTGGTACTAACGTAGCTGACGCTATCTTTGGTGCTTTAGAAGCTCTTGATACTAAGAACGTAACTGGTGAGAAGTCTATCGTATTAGATACTGACACTTACTACCGCTTGTTCACTGGCACTGTTTCTAACCTTGCTGGTGTTATGAGTTCTGACTTCGGTACTGGCGGTAACTTAAACGCTGGTAAAGTTCCTCAGATCGGTGGTGCTAATGTCTTCATGTCTAACAACTTACCTTCAGGTGCTAAAGGCTTAGTCTTCACTAAAGACGCTGCTGCAACTGTTAAGTTATTAGACTTGGCTGTTGAGTCTGAGTACCAAGTTTCACGACAAGGTACTTTAATGGTAGCTCGCTACGCAATGGGTCATAGCTCATTACGTCCTGAGTGTGCTGTTAAATTGGTCAACGCATCTTAAGTTGATACTCTTTGGAAGCTCCCCTTCGGGGGAGTTTTCCTCTTTATTTTTTCATTGAGGTAAACATGACAACTCCAACAACAGAACTAGAAGCAGTTAATATTATGCTTTCTACTATTGGTGAAGCACCAGTAAACAACCTAGACTCTGGGTTGGTAGATGCTGAGACTGCTGAGACCATCCTCAAGAATGTTTCCAGAGATGTTCAATCACATGGATGGAACTTTAACTCTGAACCAGATTACACCGTTGCGGCTGACTCTAGCGGCAATGTTATTCTCCCTACGGAGATTGTAAGAGCTGACTTAGCAAACTCTGAGACTAAGTACAGAAGCTCTAAGAACGAATACATACAACGTGGTAATAAGATGTATGATAAGGTCAACCATACTTACAACATAGGTAAAGC
>MDTG01231421.1_pt1 | contig 20346 bp, 15 predicted proteins | sample 811421 | NCBI WGS metagenome assembly MDTG01 (sample SAMN05326645, study PRJNA326480) | marine metagenome | isolation source: seawater | place: Pacific Ocean: South East | collected 2011
CGTTACATTCATCGTAAAGCGGCGTGCCCGGCAACGGCGAGACCAGGGAAAGGGAAAAGTCGTCAAGGTCGAGGTCTCTAGCCATGTTCGCGGTCTTCAGGACCTGCTCGCGGGTTTCATCAGGGAAACCAAGCATGAAGTAACCTCTGACCTCCAGGCCGACTTCCTTGCATTTGGCAACGACGTGAGGCACGCGGTCGACCTTGACCTTTTTGTCGACACGTTTTTCTTGGATTTCTTCGTCCGCCGATTCAATCGCAATGATAGCCCGTGTCCAACCGGCCTTCTTCATCAACTCGATCAACTCGTCATCAAGGGCATTGACTTCTGAGCCCGGTGGATTGACGAAAGTCATACCAGGAAAATTGTCTGCGAAAGCGCGTAGCATTTCCTTGGCTCGCTTCTGGGCGACAAATAGATTGTCGTCCATGAAATGCACTTCACGGACACCGTATTCGTCTCTCAACCAGCGGATTTCAGCAACGATATCTTCGATCGGGCGCTTTCGGTAATATCTGTATCCACCCATCAGCGGCGACGTGCAAAAGTCGCAGACATGTGGGCAGCCCCTGGTCGTTACCATCACGGCATAGCGTTCATGCATCGCATTGCCGCCGCCTTGGCGCACTTCGCAGGCCCAATAGCTCGGCATGTCGAAGAGGTCCCAGGCGGGAAACGTAAGTGCCGCGAGATCACCCGGATTGGGCGAGTCCTTTCGGGCGTAATAGGCATAATCGTTTCCTTGGTATGCTGGGGCATCGCTGGGTTTGGTGCTTCTGATTTCGCCGTGCTCGCGCCAATATAGGCCCTTGACGGCATCGAACGTTCCTTTGCCGTTCAACGTATTAAGAAACTGTGGAAAGGTCAGGTCAGCCTCGCCAGTGAGCACGTAATCGACACCGGCTTGTTCTTCCAAAACTCTCTCCGGCATGGCCGATGGGTGATGGCCGCCGAGAATAATCGGTAGGTCCGGGAACGCTAGCCTGATGGTTTCGACGACCTTGAAGACTTCGTTGGCCAGATGGGAGAACAGAATGCCGATGCCAATGATGTCGGGCTTTGCCTCTCGGATGCGGCTGACGATGTCGTCAGAAGAAAGGCCGTAAACGACGTAGTTGTCGATAAAGACTTCGTTGTCATAGCCCTCAAGCAGGATATCGAGGACTTCCACATCGTAGTCGGCATTGCGGACGGCGCCGGCGATGTAGGCAAGGCCCAAGGGAGGTTGCGCATGCTTGCGTTCGAGTATGGCGCCGTCGATCGGTCGGACGTAACACTTACCTGGCGGTGCGAGGAGCAGTACCTTTTGGTATTGTTGAATAATCGCCTCCTGACAAGAGGTTTCCTAAAACATATTACCCTTGACGCGAACGAAATCAACCATGCCGGAGGTATCCAAATTCGCTATAAAGTGTGGCATCACGGATCCGATATGGTTTGTTTCGACCTTCCTCTTCGGTAATTCGGAGGTCGGCGGATCCACCTCGAATGCATCGATCTCATGGCCCATTGTCGCGGCGATAATTGCATCGGGGCCCATGGCGGAGCCGATATTGAAAAGCGTCGGATACCGGTTTAGGTCCCGCTACATAAAAGGAATAGATTAAGAGCATGATTTCGACCTATTTTTCATAGCTTTACCAACCGAGCTACCAAATTTTAGTGGCGAGATAATCGGCACCCATGCTATAAATGTGCTGGAAAGAATTTTCAAAATAAAACCTGAGAGGTGGCTGTGCCGAGCGACAGAAAGGTCGTTTACCTAGCCGACCTGACACACACTGGAACCGTAATTAGCTCCAATGTCCATCCATTGGCTGTTGGGCTAATTGGGGCTTATCTTTGTCAGGAATTCGGTGATCGCATAAGAGTTGAGCTTTTCAAATATCCACAAGACTTGACCCGCGCTATGGACGAGAAGCCACCCGATGTTCTGGGGTGTTCGCATTACTCGTGGAACAGTGAAATCTCTCACGCCTATGCGCGTGCCCTGAAAGCAAAATGTCCGAGCTCGGCGGTAATATTCGGTGGACCCAACTACGGATCTACCGATGTTGAGATATTCCAGTTCTGGGATCACGAACCGGCCGTCGATTTCGTTGTCGCCGGCGAAGGCGAACTCGCCATGGCAGCGATCATGAGAGCACTGCTTGAGTACGATATGGATGTTGCGGCTTTGAAATCGACTCGGCCTGACCTGCCCAATACCCACTACATGCTCGACGACGAATTGATCCAGGGGGCGAGAGGCCCTCGGATCAAGAGCATCGCGGTCATGCCATCGCCTTACCTGATGGGCATAATGGACAAGTTCTTCGATGGCAAGCTGACGCCGATGATCCAGACGACCCGAGGATGTCCGTTCTCCTGCACATTCTGCACTGAAGGCGACGTTTATTATTCGAAGGTCAGTAAGCGCCGCGACATATTCGACGAATTGGAATACATTGCTGAGCGCATCGGCGATGTCCCGGAGCTTCACTTATCCGATTCGAACTTTGGTGAATACAAGGAAGATTTAGGCAAAGCGGAGCAAATTCGGAAGGTCATCGACGTGCACGATTGGCCCAAGCACATTCAGGTCGATGGCGCCAAGATGAGCAAAGAGCGCTTGTTGGAATGTGCGGCTATCGTCAAAGGGCGGATCTCCGTCACGGCGGCGCTGCAAACGACTAATAACGAAATTCTCAACGCCATCAAACGCCAAAACATATCCATCGAAAAGCTGATGCATACTGGCCGCGGGGCACGAGATCTTAAGGTTCGGTCCTATATCGAATTGATCCTGGGACTGCCCGGCGAGACCAAGGAAGTTCATATCCAGAGCCTTCGCGATGCAGTGATGAGTGGCGTTCCGACCGTGCGCATGTACCAACTCATACTGCTTCCGAACACCGATATGAACAGCGCCGAAACACGTGCCAAGTATGGTTTCAAGTCACGATACCGGATAATGCCGCGGTCCTACGGTCGCCACACGATCTTGGGTGAGGAAGTTAATGCCATTGAGTACGAAGAAATCGTGACCGAAACCGGTGCCCTCTCATTTGAGGATTACTTGGAGTGCCGGGAACTGCATCTAACCGTCGAGATGATCCACAACGAGGACGTTTTTCAGGAATTGCGGGCGCTATGCAGTCATGCCGGCGTCGACTGGTTCGACGTTTTGCTCGGATTCTACTCACGCTCACGCCAAGACAATCCGGCGATTAAGAAAATCTACGATACCTTCCGCGACGATAACCTCGTGGGCCTGTGGAATAGCCGCGAGAGCCTTCTGGAGCACGTTAATGCCGACATGGACGAATACCTGAACGACACTTCCGGCACCAACGAAATTTCGAAGTCCAAAGCACTTGCATGGTTCACCGCCCAGAAGGAAATTCACGAAGAGATGTATGCAGAAGTTGCGGTCCAACTGGCAAACAAAGGCGAATGGACTCGGCGGCTCAAACCATACCTGAACCAGCTCAAGACGTTCAGTCTGCTTCGTAAGCGTCAGGTGTTAGATACTTCCGACCGTATTGAAGGCTGTTTTGATTTTGATTTTCCAGCCTTGGTCGCGATTAATTTCAACGGCGATCCCATGGAATACCGGCTCGAGCGGCCCATTGAGTGTGTGATCAGACACGACGATGAGCAGACCAGTTTGATCGATGGTTTCGTTCACGCTTACGGCACAACCGTCGACGGCCTTGGCCGGATTCTGATGTCGGCGCCGGTCCCGCGGATGTATCGGGGTGTTGAACTTAAGAACGCAGTTGCTGCGGAATAGATGTAGTGACCCAGTCAAGGTCAGATGACGCCGTTGGAAACGTTTTACTCAAAAAGTTTCCGAACCGGCCAATGGCGCCCGCAGTAGAGCGGACAGAAGGCGCCTACTTGGTGCTGGAGGATGGAACGCAGCTATTGGACGCCAACGCGGGTGGCAGCTCGTTCGCGGTGCTGGGGTTTTCACATCCGGTCGTTCTGGATGCAATGCGTGATCAGATGACGCGCTTCTGTCACGTCGATTTCAATTCGTGGACTAATCCGTTAACTGAGGAATTGGCGGCGCTAATCCTGTCGCGCGCGCCAGAAGGCCTCAGCCGCGTCTACTTCGCCGGTGGCAGTGGCAGCGAAGCTGTCGAAGCGGCGATGAAACTCTCCTATCAGGTCCATCACGATAAGGGGCGGCCGGAGCGAACTTGGTTCATCTCTCGAAACCAATCCTACCACGGCGCGACACTGGGTGGTTTGATGGTGTCCGAGCTGAACAACCTTGGTTTCTATGAGCCGCTTTTGCCAACTAATCACGCCCGGATCGAGCAGCATCATCCGCTCTATCACCGCCGCAAAAATGAAAGCCTTGATGATTACGCCCGACGTTCGGCCCAGGAATTGGAAAACAAGATCCTCGAGATCGGCGTCGACAAGGTTTCAGCCTTCATTGGCGAGACGATGCTGAGCGCTATGGTCGGTGATGTGCCGCCGGCGCCCGGTTATTGGAAATACGTCCGGGAGGTTTGCGACCGCCACGGTGTTCACTTGATCTTGGACGAAGTCTATTGCGGATTGGGTCGGAGTGGACGCTCGTTCTGCTGCGAGTGGGACGAGGTCCGCCCAGACTTCGTCACCGTTGGCAAGACTCTATCAGCCGGCTACGTACCGTTGAGTGCGGTCATAACCACAGATGCCGTCGCCACCGCTATCGCCGATGGACCGCAAGGCCGAATCCAGCATGGCCACACCCATCAGGGGCACGGCCTTGGTATTGCCGCCGCGCTTGCTGTCCAAAAGGTCGTTCAGACCGATGAAATGCTGAGCCGGGTCGAAGAGCTGGGTGAGCGCATGCGGACATCCTTGCGTGATGGTCTCGGCAACCACCCCTATCTTCGTGATATCCGCGGCCGGGGTATGCTATTCTCGGTTGAGTATAAATGTCCCAAAAAGAACGAATTTGGCGTGCGCATTGCCGAAGAGCTTCAGGCGAATGACGGTATACTGCTGAACGCGAAATGGCATCGAATGTCGTTCGCACCGCCGTTCATTCTCACCGACGACGAGGCCGAGCGTATGACCGATGCCGTGGTTCGCGCGTTTCACGCAACTGCCGATGGATGGACCGAATGTTAGACGATACCATCTCTGCACGATCGCTTACCGAATGCGGCGTATGCTCTAACGGCGAGTTGGAAACAATAATTGAATTACCGCAGTTTCCCCTAACTGGCATCTATGTCACCAGAAGAGTGTCGGATACGTCGAACGACCATGATCAAAAACTCCGTTTCTGCCCGGTCTGCGGACATGCGCAGCTCGAACACGCTCTCAACCCGGCATACCTTTACGGCGAACATTATACGACCCGCTCCTCGGCCAGCCACCTGACGCCAGCTGCGGTGGACTTTATCGCCGATTACCTTGAGGCACTTCGTCCTGGTCATCGCTTCAAGTTGGCTGTCGAGATCGGCTGCAACGAGATGGTCCTGCTGGATCGCGTACTCGAGCGTTCCGAGCGCGCCATCGGTATCGACCCGTTGTGGCGAAACACGATGCCCGACGAGAAACCGGGGCGCCAGGTGATCGGCAAGTTTCTCGAAGAGGTGAACCTCTCTTCCGAGCTCGGTGGCCGTCCCGACTTGATCATATCGACGCATAACCTGGAGCACATAGTCGACGCTGGCGAGCAGTTGGCGCGATTGATGGACATCGCCTCTGACGATGCCCTTTTCTTGATGGAGGTGCCCGATTTTGACCGGATGGTCGAAAACCTCCGTTTCGATCAATTATTCCACCAGCATGTTCACTACTTCGGTTTGACGTCTTTTCTTAAGGTCATTGAAAAAGCCGGGGGATACTACTTGACCCACGTTTACAACTCCCGGAACTGGGGTGGAACTGTCGTCGTTGCCTTCACCAAATCGGCCAACAGCGCGACGACGCCGGCCGGCGCACCGCGCACTGTTGCCGGCATCAAGCAGAGCTACCAGTTGTTCCGTGACCAATTGGCCGGAACCTCGAAAATGCTGCAAGGCATGTCCGGCGAGATCTGGGGTTACGGCGCGGCCCAGATGCTGCCAACCCTGGCCTATCATATGGAAACCGACTTCGGGTTCTTGGCTGGCATCCTCGACGACTGCCCGAAGCGGACCGGCCTGACTTATCCAGAACTTGACGTCCTCATCCACAAACCGGACGAAAAAACGCACCTGGAGGATTCTGTCGTGGTCATCACTGCGCTAGACGCTGTCAGGCCGATCATGAACCGGTTGCGTGATTTCAACCCGCGCTTTGTTGTCGTCCCGTCGAAGGTTTATTAAGACTTATTATTTGCAACGATTAGGACAAAGCCTAGAAATTCATTCGACCAGAAATCGGTGGCGCCGAAGAAAGGATGTCGCCACCGTGGACTGTGATGAAATGCCCGGGTAATCGTTCATTTCCCGGTAGAGGTTGAGATCAGCCTTATCCTGGTTAGTCATGTGGAACGTACCTTCGAGGCGCATCATCATCTCCTCCGCGGCATCGCGGATTTCATCTGGCGTATTGTCAATGACCTCTAGATCACGATCACTGAAACCACGGGGCGACTGCATGATACGCAGCGGTGGCGTGACGATTTCTTGAGCGTTTAGATATTCCCCCGTGGCACGCCGCCTCAGATTTTTATGAATGAAGACGTCCTTGCTTGAATAAGGGTTGTCACCCGGTGGAATTAGATTGGCTGCCAGCAGCGGCGTTCCGAATACGTTGGCCACCGGCAGCGGCCCCGAAGAACTAGCGAGCATGAATTTGGCGGCGGCGCAGAAGAAAATATCAAGCTCCTCAGCGCGCTCCGTCGCGAGGGCGTAGTCGATGACCTGACCCATGGGTGGCAATGGCGTCATCGACTGGTCACCAATTCGGACGACCCAACCTCCCCGTTGGGTAATCGCCTCGACGGCTGGGAAATAATCCTCGATTTGGCTGTTGCGGTGGATATTACCGACCCATCCCTTTTCCTTTTCACGGTGATATCCGGCCTCCCGGACATGCAGGGCGACAAACCAAGCATTACCAGGCATCCCGCGACGATGTAGCCAGTCGTAGCCGATCTCCCGGTGATCGTCGCGCAGTTTCAGCAACGGCCCGCCACCGCTGTCTTCCCATAGACGCCAGACGGCGATTGATGCCCAATTAATGTGTAGCACCCTATTATCGGGGAGGCGAATAAAGTCCGTATGTAGATGGCAGCCGTCGTAAGCCTCTTCGGCCCTCGTCACTTCGTGCGGGTCAGTGAGGATAGTTATTTCATTCGAATGTTGCTCACGCCAGTATTCGAGCAGAACCCTGTTGGAAATCCATTCCGGCTTTGCGGTCAATATCGCTTGTACTTTCGGTGTTAAGCCGAGTTTTCGCATCTTTATATAGATGTCCATGAAGTGCGCCAATTCGCCGAACCTGCTGCAAATTACTTCGTTGTACCAGATCAGTTGTGTTGCCTGGGTTCCAAGTTCCCTGGCCTTTTCTCCGGATAAATTCTCGAAATAGGAGAGGACCTCTCCGGCGATTGTTGAAGCTTCTTCTTCTTTTCCGAGGCGCAGCAAAGATAGAGCTAAGTTTTTGAGATCCATTGGTACATGCGAGTGTTGGCAAGCGGCTTGGAGAATAAGGCACTCACGTTCAATATCGCCAACGGACTCAAATACCTTGGCCATGGCTCTCAATAGAGTTAGCCGATGTTCATCGTCGCGGTTCTCGTTAACCGCCTTGATCAAAAATGGTTCAGCATGTGCTTCTTCGTACGTGCCATCCGCTAGGAACATGCCAATTGACCTGTTCAGATCGTAATCTTCTGGATTTTTGGCATATTCAGCTTGGTAGGACGACAAGTGCGCCAGTATGTTCAGGGGCGCGCGCCAATTGTCTCCCGCGCTTTCTAACTTCATTTTAAAATGGTCTGTTAAATCGGCGAGGTCGTCGCTCATTAGCTCCTGCTCCTCCAAAATGGCAAAGTCGACCTTCCCATTGCCAAGCTCAGTCCCAATCGTTGATATCCATGCAGAAGATAATCAATGTCTAAATTCCTTGAAACGATTTTCCCTTGGCGACTGTGAAACAACGGGTCGCGCCGAGTTTGGTTGACGCTGCATTTAATCTCACCGAGGTTAAAGAGGGGTGGAGGTAGACGAGAGGAAAGATGGGTCAACAAGTCAATTTCCTATTGATTTCAAACGCGAGGAGCGGTTCAACTTGGCTGCAGACATCGTTGGCACGCCTTTCCGATGTGTTCACGGACCACGAGATATTGTTTCGTAAGGGTTATCCCGGCCACGGCACGCCTCCCTTGCATATATTTGCGCAGACCGGGTGGAGCGCGACGGAGTTCCTTATGGCGTTGGCCCCAGGCTCACCGGTCGTCGGCTCCCGAATGGTCCTGGTCGGCGATGGTGCCAATCACGTTAGCCACATGGCTGATCTCATCTCAGCCATAGATCCAGAAATTCGAATTGTCCAATTGACGAGAAGCTATTGGGACTGCTTCAAATCATCCAAACGCGGCCATTATGACCTTTTGTCTGAACATGAAACGAAAATATCTGACGAGGGATATAGTAGTTTTTCCAAGACCTCTCTTTGGACGACGATAAGGAAATACGGCAAGACCGAGACCGAAATAGAAGAATTGGGGATTGGTTCTTCATCACTGAATGACAGTAGAAATTTCCTAATTAAGTTGTTTACAAATGATTTGATGCTGCTCGAATTATATCGTCGCGGCAAAAAGGCGATACGCGTTTCCTACCGAGACATTGGCCCTCGATTTCACGAGATTGCCGCATTCTTAGGCAGCCAAGCTACTTTGGAAGATTGCGCTGCAATTATTAACCGGCCTGTCACGGATAAACTACCGCAGATTCCCGACCAAGAGATCCTGGGCCATCAACAACTCATGGAACTCTGCGACACACTGGAAGAAGGGATGCGAATTATCGTTGCCAACAGTATTCCCTTCGATGACGTATGGACGTCTGAAGGGTTGAATATTCCTCGGCCGGCCGGCGATTAGTTGGGTTATCCTGTATCCGTCACTTGACGAGGTGATGATGACGGCGAAGAAACGATGTCGCTGGCATGGACTGGGTTGGAATGCCCGAGGGGTCATTCATTTCTCGGTACCGGTTTAGGTCGCCCTGATCTTGTTCGGTCATCTCGAACCTGCCTTCCATGCGTTGCATCATCTCTTCCACGGCCTCGCGAAGTTCTTCCGGCGTATTGTCGACGACATTAATATCATGCTCTTCGTAATAACGTGGCGATAGCATTAGTCGGAGTGGTGGTTCGACCATCTCGTGGGCGTTTAGGAATTTCCCGGTGGGACGGTGGTTAAGACGCTTGTGGATAAATAAATCTCTCTCCGAATAGGGAACAGAGCCGGGCGGAAACTGATTGACGGCTAGCACTGGTGTTCCGAATACGTTGGCCACTGCCAACGGCCCCGAAGTCGCAGCAAACATAAATTTGGCGGCGGCGCAGAAGAAAATATCCAGCTCCTCCGCGCGCTCTGTCGCGACGGCATAGTCGATGACTTGATCCATGGGTGGCAATGGCGTCATCGAGGGGTCACCAATCCGGACGACCCAACCTCCCTGTTTGGTAATCGCCTCGACGGCTGGGAAATAATCCTCGATTTGGCTGTCGCGATGGATATTAACAACCCATCCTGCGTGCCGATCACTATGGTATCCGGCCTCCCGGACATGCAGGGTGACAAACCAGGCATCCCGGGGCATGCCGCGACTGTACAGCCAGTCGCTGCCGATCTGTCGGTGATCGTCGCGCAGCTTTAATAGCGGGTCTAGGCCTTTTTCTTCCCAAAGTTGCCAGATTACGTTCGTTCCCCAACAGGTATGCAGCGCCCGGCCATCTGGCAGGCGGAAATAGTTCGTAGAGACCTCGCAACCGTCATAGGTTTGCTCAGCATTTTTTGCGGCTGCGGGATCTGTGAGGATAGTAATTTCATCCGGATGCTGGTCGCGCCAGTATTGGAGAAGGACCCGATTACTGATCCACTCCGTCCGTGTTGGCAGAATGGCTTTGATCTTAGGCGTGAGGCCAAGTTTGCGCATTTTGATGTATACATCGAGCCTATGCGCTAATTCGCCGAACCGACTGCAAATGACCCGATTGGGCCAGATTAGCTGTGTAACTTCGTTGTCTAGTTCCTCGGCTTTTTGGACTGCGTTTTCGTACGCGATGTCTATTAGGCCATTGAACAAGTATGACCCCGTTTCCTCGTCTCCGAGACGTAACGCCGAGAGCGCCAAGTCTGGCAATAGGTGCGCAAAATGCCGGCAGGCTTCATTGAGCAACTGGTGCTCCCGCTCAATGTCACCGTGAGACTCGAATACATCAGCCAGGGTTGCTAGCAGATGGGGTCGGTCTTGGTCATCGCGATTTTCATTGACTGCGTGGATCAAAAAGTTTTCCGAATGATGACGGGTATTGACGTTTGCGGCGAGAAAGAACCCGACTAATTTGTTTAGTTCGTATTGATCTGGGTTGTCTCCGTGCTCTGCTTTAATTGCCGACAATTTCTGGATGGTGGCCTCAACCAACTTCGATTTCTCAGGAGCGTCTCGAAGATACCGCAGCAGGTTACTCAAATCACTACTCAATGATTTTCCCCTTTAGCGCTGAGGTTCTTAATTGGTGTCGGATGGGCCAAATTTGATCCTTTCCCCTCAAAATCTGCCAGGTCACCGTAAGCCTTCTATAAGCCCCAACTTCGTGGTACTGGCCATTCTAATCAGGACGGAAGAGTAATTGACCAGGATGTACGCAGGCGAAATGCGCCAGAGAAACCTTTTTTGAAGAAGCCAATCTGCACTTCTTTGTGATTTGCTGAATCAGTCGGGAAGACTTCGCCTAAATCGTAAAGAATGGCACCCCGCTGGCCAGCACGCAGAATCGAATCGTAAACCGGATAGTGCGCCAGTGGCTTGTCGAAATTCTCTCGGTCGTAAACCCCGGATGCGTAGTAGCTGATACCGCCAGCGTCAATCACGGCTGTTCCCGACGCAAGCGCACCGTCGTCCATAAATCCCAGAGATACCTCCCCACGACCGGCGACGATCTCGTTCCAGTATACCTCCCAATAATCGTTGCCGCGGGCGCCTGCGCCGGCAATATGCGTATGGAAGATTGGCATCTGGTCAAATAACGTGCGATCCGGGTTTTTGGCGTTGACGTAGCGCATTTTCAATTGTGCACGCCCCCAGTTGATCAGCGAACGATAACTTGCGCGAACGTCGCGGTGAACGACTGTCTCGCCTTGGGTTGTGTCGATAACCGCGTGAATGTGGCTGTGCGGCATCGCGAGTCGATCAATACAGGCTAAATCAACCGCAGTATGGGCACTTGATTCGAAACATCCGCTGATCAGCGCAACATTAGGAGGCTCAGCCAGATTTTTTGTCGCCAGATGTTCGAAGGCCATTGCGAAAACCCGTTTGCGCCGCTTTACGCCAAGGTCACGTCGGGTGGCCATGACCATCGGGAGCCCAAACATAGAAATGGTTCCGCCTTGATAGGTGGCCGGCGCCAGCAAGAGCGGTTTGTCGCCATCTACGACGCAGAATGCGCAAAGCTTGTGCTCAGGTTTCTCACGATTAATTGCGGCATGGAGGTTTCGGGAGAATTGGCCACTCAGCGGATGGCTGTTCCAGTCCGGAAAGTCTCTTTCATCGGCATCGCGAAACGCTGCCTCCACGCGTTCAGGATCGGTGACGATTTGGAGTTCGGGCATGTCCGCGTTGAATTCCGATACAATTGAGTAAGGTTTAAGTTATGATCCGCCGTCCCGCATGCGGGGTAAACCTTTTTTGCTGTTTATGTCTTTTTTGAGCATTCGTGACTAAGTCTCCCAGACGTGTTAAGTTTAACAATAGGAATTGTAATCTGGGAAAGATCTTACTGTGCCTCTTTCGATAGACTTCAAGGCCGGTGACAAGATAATAATCAATGGTGCAGTGATTGAGAACTTGGGATCCAATTCCAAGCTTTCGGTACACAACCAGGCAGCTATTTTGCGCGGTAAGGAAGTCCTCTCAGCCGAGGACAGCACTACGCCGGCGTCCCGTATTTATTTCGCTCTCCAATGTGCCTACATCTTCCCAGAAAATCGTGGCGATTACATTGAGAGCTACGCGAAACTTCTGGATGAGTATTTGGAGGCGTGTCCAAGTGCGAAGTCCATTACCGATGGCATTCAGGCTTCGGTGGAAACAGGGCAATTGTACAAGGCGTTGAAAACAACTCAAAATCTTATCATTCACGAAGCAGAGGTTCTGAATACCTTGCAGCAAGAACTGGATGAAGTCGCTCACGAAGACGCCCCTAAGAAGCCGTGAGCCAAACTGGCACAGATTAGTGAAAAAGGGACGCCGAAGGGCCAGGTCTATTTTTTTCGTTAGGCGGAACGGCTCAGACATCCGTGTCAATTGACGTTTGAGCTTCGGTGGGCGCACTGCTTTCCGCCGAAGCCTCGCTGTTTTCTGCGGCTTCAACGGCATCCAGCGCGGTTTGTAGAGACGTTAACAGGCCGTTCGCGATGTTACGATTGATCTCAATGAGGGTTGCTATTTTCTCGGGTGTCGGCTCATTGATGGTATCCACCGTGTGCCTGTCAACGAAATTGCATAGGCTCAGCATGCTCTCGCGAATCTCCGTCGGCACGGGGCCATCCTCAAGGCTTAACTCGGTCTGGAAAATCGTCCACAATCGCCAGTTCAGTCGCAAGGAATCGCGAACGAGAACCTTGTTTTTCTCGTCGTTAAGATCACCGTACTCGAGTGGCGAGGCCATACGTCGGGCGGCTTCGACCAGTGCCCAGGCTTCAGTGTACGTCGGGTTTCCGGGTTCAGGGATCTGTTCATAAGACGATTGCTTATACTGATTGTAAGCATCTTGGTTCATGTTTTCTCCCGTTGCCGCTTCGGCGTTACCGCCCGCTTGCTCCAAGGCCCACTGGGAAGTGCTTCCCCGCACCCTACGCGCATCAGATAGGGTATTCAAGTTGGCTCTATTTTCTGCGTACATAATCGTAACTCCTTAATTTTAGCGCGTGGAAAGTCTTAAATTTTTGGCCTGCGCGTTGTTTGAAGCGTATCCCTAGATGAAGTTGGTCAGGCTCAATTCTCGGACACGAGCGAAAATCTGGAAGGAGGCTTCCAGCGCGCGCTGTTCGTCCAGGAGATTAGTCAGGGTCTCGGTCATATCGATGTTCTCCAGATCTATGATCTCTGTTTTGAAGAACCCAATGAGATCTTCGTGGAGTTTGTTCGTGTCGTTGATCAGCACCCGGTCGAACCCCAGGTCAATTTGCATCTGTTCAAGACTGCCAACGGTCTCTGTGCCGAAAGGGGCGGTGCCAGCGACGGTCCGCTCCAAGGACGCTTCTAAAAGGTATTCGGCTTGAGCGGAGCGGTCTTGGTTCTGGTCCAAACCGCCTTCCGTGCCGAACTTACCCTGCAAAACTAGGCTCATTCCTCGGATCGCCTTTTCAAAGGCGGGATGGGCGGCAAAAATATCGAAATCCAGGGTCCGGTCATCGTCGACGCGATGGTTCAGAGTACGTTGATCTCCCCTGAAATAGGACGTTGCGGACACGGTGCCGGCGACGGAATAGACCTCGATCTCAGCGCCCGTGACGTTCGTTTCATTGGTCAGCGTCGCGCCGGTGAGCGTAAGTGTCGAGCCGTCGGCAGATATTGCGCCGATCGTATAGGTGCCGGCGTTGGTGCCGGCGGTTACCGTAAAGGATTGCCCAACGGACAAGTTATCGAAGACATCCGCCACGGCGCCTCCGGCGGGGTTTGTCTGCACCTGGACGGTATCTACGTCGCCGGTGCCGTTGTCCGTAAATACCAGCTTTGTATGAGATGAATAGGCGAAGGCGACCGAGTTCGCGCCGGTGAAGGTGACCCCGTCTGTATCCGTTTGGGCGGTCACTGTCTGACTGACTGTAATGGTAGAACCGTCCGCGCTGATATCGTTAATTGTCACCGTTTGGTCGTTCCCGGTGCCTGTGCCTGTAATCGCAAGTTGATTGCCCACGGCGAGCCCATTGAAGACGCCGGGAACCGCCGTTGACGAGTCGTTTTTAACCACCTGGATTGTGCCGTTAGCGTTAAACTTAACGTGCGTGTCGCTCACATAGTCGAAAAACGTTGCTGCCGCCGAGTTGGCGGAACTCGTGCCCTCGTCTGTCAGCTTCTGGTTCTCAATCGTAATAGCCGTGCCAGTATTGGCGGAAACTGTATAGGTTCCATTATTCTTCGAGGAATTCGACACCGTAAAAGTTGACCCCACGGGGATTTTCGACAGGCTGTTGGCCGTCGACGCCGTGAGGGTGCTGCCGGAGCGTGAGAATGTCAGGGTCCCTATCTCAGCATCCGACATGGTAAGATTGGCCTTTGGATTGGCCGGGTCGGGGTAGATGAGGACTACGTCGGGCGAGTTGGTTTCGTCCGTGAGCATCTCAGTGCGGACCGTGATGGTTCGCCCATCCGACGATACGCTATCCACCGTATAGGTGCCATTGTTGTTCGTCGTACTGGCCACTGTGATGTAGGTGCCGGCTGACACGTTGGAAAACATTGCGGACGAGGCCTCGATGGTGCTGGTTCCTGCCGTTCCCGTGTCGCCGTCACTATCTTGTGTGAATTTCAAGAAATTGGCCGGGGTAATGAACGGCTTGTTGAGATTGTTCGTGTCGGAATTTATCGTAAAACTCTCCAGATGCGCGCTGCTGGTTTCCGGATACTTGATCCGCGTACCATCATATTTCGCTTGAAAGGCTTCAATAGTGGTAATGTCGAAATCTACTGGTTCCGTATCGGTTTTTGAGCCCGAAAACAGGAACCGCCCGTCGATGTCCGTATTCAGAAGACTTTGGATATTTTTAAGGGATTCGTATGCGCGGGTCTGAATGAAGTTGATGCGTTCTTCATCGAGCTTCTCCCCGGTGGCGTACGTATTAAGATCTTTGCGAAAGTCGGAAACCGTAATGCGAAACTGTTCGACCACTTTCTCTGTAATCTCAAGGCGCACATCGACCTGTTCGTTATTGGACACGAATCGTTCCAGCGTCGACCGGGTGTTTTCAATGTTTATAAGCCGCCGAGAATCCTGGGAGATACCATGGTAATTTTGCGATTTTCTCTCGCTGGTCACTTGGATCTGACGCTCGTAGACGTTTTGCTGGGTTTGGAAGATCCGGCTTAGAAGTACCGAATTTGCCGCCTGGGTCGATATGCGGGTCATAGTGCTAGTTCCTACTGAATGGCCCGCTCGAGGGCGTCGATCATGTTTTGGATCACAGAGATCACGCGTGCTGCGGCAGCGAATGCTTGCTCATAAACCAACAGGTCCGACATTTCTTCATCTAGGTTGACGCCACGAACAGAGTCTGATTTGAACTGGAGGCTCTCCACCAAAGATTGCTGGGACTCTAATTTGCGGTCATTGGCGGCAGCTAGGCTGGCGTTTGTGGATAAAATCTCGGCCGCGTAGTTGGCGAAAGTTGAATTACGCGCGGCTAAGCCGCCAGCTTCATCGAAGGCATTTGTGGACGTCATGGTATTCGAAAGGGCCTGAGCGATAGTGTCGTCGCCCGTGGCCTGCGTGTATTCGCCGGATGCACCTTTATTCGCGTCCCACTGCATCTGGCCGGTGGCGATATTGCTCGGTTGGGTCTGGATATCATTGCGAACATGCATGACCTGCGATATTCCGGTTTCGCTGACTTTCAACCCAAGTGAAGTCAAAAGGGTGTTGGCCGTAGTTCCGGAGCCCTGGGTAATGGTCAAGGATGAGCCCTTGTCATGGGATATTCGAAGGCGCGAGCCGTCACCTTCGGGAATGACCGACGCAGTGAGGTTGGTCACATTGTTGGTGATTTGGGTAGCGAGATCTGCAAGGCTGGTCCCGCCGTTTACGGTAATCGATCCTAAAACCGCGCCCGCTGCGGATGAGGTGTCTCGGAAAGTCAGTGTTTCAGTTGTCGGTGAACTGGGAGTCGTAAACGAGGAGGAAATAACTTCTGATTCCCAAGTGTTGTCGATCCGAGAGTCGACAAAGAAATCGTTAAGGCCGAAGAAATAGGAAAAGCCGCTGACCGTTTCATCGATGGTGGTGTCGCTATTCGCGCCGCCCGAAGTGGTGGTGCTGGCGTTGAAGTTAATGACTGCGTCTTCGGCGGTGCTGCCATTGGCCGTGTCGGACTCGTCGCGGAAAGATAGATAGAGCGAGGTGGAGTTCAGATTGATCGCGAACTTCCCGTCAGAGCCGATGGTTGCGGTGGCGCTGGAAGCGCCATTTGTCTGCAACCAGTCCTCGATTTGCGCGGCAACTTCGCTAATTGTCCACGGCCCGTTCGCCGATTGCACCTGTGATCCGCTGGTGCCGTAGAGGTTCGAGGCCATGATTGTTTTAAGGGTTGTCACCGCGGACTGGTTGCCGGATGAGTCGGCAAGCATGATGGTTACGTCGTCACCGCCGGAATCGAGGGTCATCGTTTGCTCGGCGGGTTTAATGAAGGTCCGCGTGCCGGTCATCGTTTGAGCGCCAGGGAAAGCTGTGCCACGGTTGTGAACCTGGTTAATCACATCGCGAAGTTCAGACGCAAATTCGTCCAACTCGGCCTGGAGACTCGGCAGGACTGAGTCCCGCAGATCAATCAAGCCCTTGAGTTGGCCTTCGCGGATCTGATTGGTCATATCATTGGCCGCGATCGTCGTGCCAACGAAGATACCGGTGATGTCTCCTTCAGAGTGAGTTGAAGTGGCCGATACTGACGAAGCGGCGACGTGAGTGATGGGTGGCGGAACCGTATCGACCAGCGTGTGGCCAGCCTCCGTGAAGACTACGACGTCTCCATCGCTACGCGAGAAATAACGGATATCGACTAATTTCGAGAGCTTGTCGACCTCCATATCCCGCTGGTCCTTTAGATCGGTGACGTCGCGGCCGACGGAACTGTTGGCAATGATGTCATCATTCAGTTTGTCGATCTTCGAGGTGATCCTAGTCATGTCGCCGACCAATTCGGCGATTTGCCCGTCTGCCTGCAGACGAAGGTCTTGTATCGTCTCACTCATGCCTTTGATGTTCGCAAGGAGGTCATTGGCGCGGCGAACGACTTCGGAGGATTCCAGGGTTTTGTCGGGAGATACCGCCAGTAGCTCGAAGGCCTCGCTCAACTGTTCGGTCAAATGGGCAAAGGACGTGTTGTCCTCTGGCGACCCAAATAAATCCTGCATGCGGGTGAAAAAATTCTCCTGGATGGCGAAGGTATTGGTTTCGCCGTTCTCGATCCGCAGGGTCTTCATGAGGCCTTCGTCAACTCTCCGTTGGACTTCCGCAACCTGCGACCCTGCGCCGATGCCACCCACGTTGACCTGTTCAAAACGGACGATCTTGCGCGAGTATCCGTCTGTATTGAGGTTGGCAACGTTGTTGGAGATGGTATGGAGTGCTTCTTGGTTTCCCAGAAGGCCACTCTGTGCCACGCGTAATGCAAGGGTGAGGTCACCCATATGGAATCGCTCCTCGAAAACCTATAAGTTCTGATCAACCGTAAACGCGACGCGCTGTGCGGCTGCATTTGATCCGGCGCGGCTTGTTGCGCCATGTGAGCCATACACGCCGGCGCTGGGTTGTTGGTCTTGCACAGCCTCGGCGATTAGTTCGACCACGCGCCTGTTAGCGGAAATCGCAGTTTCCAGAAGGCTAGCATTTTCATCCATCAGAATTTTTACTTCGTTGCCCATAGCCAGTAGGCGCTCGCGCACATCTATGTCAGCTTCGGCAAGGATCTCCGGATTCTCGGCAATGCCTTTGTATCGGTTCTCATAAACACGGCTGAGCGTGGCCTTTTCATCAAGTAGCAAGTTCACATCCTTCGTGCGGCGCAGGCGCAGGGCCTCATTCTCACGCTGCAAGAGTTCCGCCAAGCGTCCCGTGATCACGATCAAGTCGTTCAGTCGGTTGTTCGGATCCATATCAATTGATCTCCTGAAGCTTGATGATTTCCCGGTAAACGGAATCTGCAATACCGATGCCACCAGATTTGGTGATCGCCTTGCCATATTCCTCAATCTGCATGCTGCGCCACATGGTTTCCGAGCTGCCGCCGCCGAAAGGGGCTTCGGGTTTGATGCCCTCGAACATGGGCTGTAGCATCTGGCTTAGAAACACCGCTTCGAAATCTTCGGCAATCTTGCGGGCCTGCTGGTGCGTCTGCGCGGCACGCATGTTCGGCATTTTTGTCGTGTTGCCGTAGGCCTGATGCGCGGCGCCAATATCCATGAGGTTCGCCATTACATTACTTCGATATCGGCTTGCAGGGCGCCAGAGGCTTTCACCGCCTGCAAGATGGTGATCATGTCGCGCGGTCCGATCCCAAGCGCGTTTAAGCCGTTCACCAATTCTTGCAAGGTGACGCCAGGCCTCAGTACAGTGAGGCGACGCTCCTCACCTTCATCCACTTCGACATTGGTGCGGTCTGTGGTCGTCGTGGTGCCGACTTCGGCGAAAGGGCCTGGCTGAGAGACTTGCTTCGCCTCGGTGACTCGGATGGTAAGTGATCCTTGGGCGATGGCGACGGAGCTGATCCGGACATTTTCGCCCATGACGATAACACCGGATTGTTCGTCGATGATTACCTTCGCGGTTTGGTCGGGTTCAACCCTCAGCTGCTCGATATCCGTCAGCAACCCGACAGCGTTGCCGTCATAGCTGTGCGGTATCTGAATGCGGACTGTTGTTGGATCGCTAGGGCGTGCGGCGTTGGTGCCCAGGAAAGCGTTAATTGCCTGGGCAATACGCCGGGCCGTCGTGAAATCGGGATTACGGAGCGTCAGTTTGACGTCTTTTAAATTGCCGATAGTGAAGTTGACTTCGCGCTCGACGATTGCGCCGTTGGCGATGCGGCCGCTGGTGGGAACCCCCTTGGTTACGGTTTCGGCGTTGCCGGCTGCTTGAAACCCGCCAACCGCCAATTGACCTTGCGCGACGGCGTAAACCTCGCCGTCCGCGCCCAGCAGTGGCGTCACCAGAAGCGTACCGCCGAGTAGGCTGCTGGAATCGCCCAGCGCGCTTACCGTGACGTCGATGCGGCCGCCTTGGCGGGCGAAGGCGGGTAGGGCTGCCGTGACCATCACCGCGGCGACGTTTTTCGAATCCAATCCGTTGTCCGTCGGCTTGACGCCCATGCGATTGAGCATGGATTGCAGGCTTTGTTTGGTAAAATGCCCGGTTTTCAGTGTGTCCCCGGTGTTGTTTAGGCCGACCACGAGGCCGTATCCGACCAGCATGTTATCGCGAACCCCTTCGAATTCCACGATATCCTTTAGCCGGGATGCCGCATCCGCTGATGTTGGCAGCGCGCTTGGTGCGATACCGGCGAACACTAAGAGCATCAGTCTTAAAACCGTGCGTTTCATAAATTTTTGCCCCGACTTGGCCATTTTTCGTTAACCGTATGCGCCATGCGTTTGTTATGTCGTGATCAATGCGAATTTCGTGCCAGTTCACGGGCTTCTTAAGTTATTGAAATTTAATATTTTTATTTTTAACACCGGGTCTACAAAGTTGAAATCCGGCAATTTCTCTACTCACTGGGTAAGATTTGCCGACTACGCCTTGAGGTCGCGGCCGGTCTGTACCATTTCGTCAATGGTTCGGAATACGGTAGCCGACGAGTTGTAGGCCTTTTGCACCATGATCATTCTTGTGAATTCCCTCGTTAGGTCGACGTTGGAGATCTCAAACGCAAGGGGGACGAAGGTGGCCCGTTGGCTGGCGTCGGCAAAGGTCTCCACTGGGGAGCCCGATTCGGAGGTCTCCTTAAATACCATGCCGTTCAGCATCTCCAGTTGGTTAGGGTTCTGGAAAATCGCCAGCGGCAATTTATAGATGGCGCGTGTCGTGCCATCGGTAAAGCTACCTATGACCCGGCCCGTATCATCGAATGTAAGGCCCCTCATATTGGCCGATGCGAGCCCGTTGTGATTGTAACTGTCGGCTAGGAAATCGGTGCCGAACTGTGTTATGTTGTCGACGTTCAAGGTGAATGTCGAGGTGGCGGCATCAGCGAACGTCAGCGAAAAGTCCATGGTCACGGGAGCGGTTCCTATGATCGTGCCATTGCCGTTGAAATTCAGAGTTTGAACGACGGAGGTCTGATGGGAGGTGTTCGCGACAACGGTGGCCGTATTGTCTGCCGTGCCTGTGACGTTTGCCCTTGAGTTTGCAACGGTGGCGGTGTTGTCCGGGGTAGCGCCAGTGGTCGGGGTTGTTGCCGTAGTAGTAAACGACTTC
>MDTG01252202.1_pt1 | contig 20345 bp, 9 predicted proteins | sample 811421 | NCBI WGS metagenome assembly MDTG01 (sample SAMN05326645, study PRJNA326480) | marine metagenome | isolation source: seawater | place: Pacific Ocean: South East | collected 2011
GAAGAATTTAATTATGATTTTAGCGATGCTGTAAATAACGGAAATACAAAATTGGTCTTGTTTTTTAATGCAGGGGTAGAAACTGGAACGACATCAGATATGTACTATATTGATGATATGCGATGGACAAACACTTTATCGGTGGAAAAAATTAATAAGATTTCTAATTTTATATCATATCCAAATCCGGCAAAGGACTTTATTTATATAAAGTCAATTTTTGAAATAAATTCATACTCAATATTTAATGTCCACGGAAAAGTCTTAATCTCAAAAGAAAATATTAATAAAAAGTCATTTGTAATTGATGTTTCAAAATTAATTACAGGAACTTATTTTATAAGAAACAATTTAAAAGATAAGGTCAAAATAATTAGGGTGAATAAAAAATAATTTGACCAATACAAATTAGCTTATGTACATCCAATATTATGCAAAAATTTGATGTAAACATTTTGGGGAAGTTATACTTTAAGTGAAATAATTCATGAAAAAGTTATCTTTTTATATCGCTTTATATATTGCAATATTTAACATAATAATTTTTATTTCATGTGAAGATAAGTTTAAAAGTTTTCCTTTGATTAGTTATTCCCCCTGTGAAGAAAATGATGTTGTATTTAATCCTAATATAATAACCGATTTTGAATGTCAATCAAACTTTATACTTAATAACGTAGAGCCAGTCCGAAATCCATCCGAAAGTCCTTTTAATACAAGTAAGTTTGTGGGTAAGTATATTGACACTTCAGGTCCACATGATTTTATTAGTATAAATTTTGATACGGCTATTGATTTATCAGAAAACACTGTATTTAAGATTAAAATAAAAACTGAAATTTCTGGTGAACTTAGGGTGATGCTAGATGGAGGGGATTCACCTCCAGTATTTATATCTAAAACTATTGATGGAGATAATGGGTGGGGCATATATAATTTTGATTTTAGTTGGAACTTGAACGAAAGCCACAAAGAATTAAAAATTTTCTTTAATTATGGGCAAGAGCTTATGGGTGGTATTCCAAATGTCTATTACGTTGATGATTTAATTTTTGATCAATACTTGAATCCTTGTCAGGATGTTCAAAAAATCCCAAATATCCTTGGTGATTTTGAGTGTCAACAGAATTACGAAATAATTAATAGCTCTAACAATATTAAAATAACTACCAACCCTTACCCTGATAATATAAATAATAGTCTTTTTGTTGGAGAATTCATTGATAATGGTACAGATGAATCTGATGCGCTAAGTATTGATTTTGGTGAAACTATTAATCTTAGTGAAAATCCCCGATTACACTTTAAAATTTACTCTTCAATTACTGCTCCAATATTAGCAAAACTCCATGGTGCTTCGTCTACCTTTGATGTAGCTAATAATATTGTTAAAACTGGGGAATGGGTAAATTATATTTTTGATTTTAGTTCTGCTGATTACGATTATACAAGTCTTAAAATTTATTTTAATTATGGAGTTACTGATGGAGATTCAGAACAAATTTTCTTTGTAGATGAAATAATGTTTTTACCTGCTCCATGTGATGAGCCTTTAGTTGAAGATTGTTCAGGAGCAATTACAGATTTAAATATTATAAGTGATTGGAACTGCCAACAAAACTATGGTATTGAAAATTCAATTCCAGTAGTTAATAATCCTCTCATTAGTTGTGAAAACAGAAGTCAATCAGTTGGGAAATATACTGATAATGGTTCTGAGCCTTGGGATGCTTTTATTCTTAACTACGGAAATCCTATTAATTTAAACACTTACAACAAATTAAAATTTAAACTATTTACCCCAAGTTCTATTCAAGTGCTTGCAAAAATTGAGGGCGGATCTGCAGTTGAAAAATGGTCCGACTTTAGTATGATTAATTCCTGGCAAGAGTTTAGTTATGATTTTAGCGACTCTATCTCAAAAGAAAATACAACATTAGTTTTATTTTTCAACGCGGGGCAGAGTAATGGTTCAAACCAAGATGTTTACTTTATTGATAATCTTAGATGGGAAGAAAATTAGAGAAATGAAGAGAGCCAAATTTACATTTTTACTTTCCATATTAATTTTAAGCTGCTCAAGAAATTCAAATTTCAATACCTCAGATAATGAAATCCATGCTAAAGTAGATTCGCTGATTAGTATCATGACCCTGAAGGAAAAAATTGGTCAAACAATAATGTATAGTGGAGATTGGGATGTCACTGGTCCTGTAGTAAGTTCTAATAACATGAAACTTTTAAGAGATGGAAATCTTGGTGCCATGTTCAATGTTTTTTCAGCAAAAAAAACAAAAGAATTACAAAAAATTGCTGTCGAAGAGACAAGGCTTGGTATTCCTTTATTATTTGGATATGATGTAATTCATGGTTTTAAAACTATATTTCCAATCAATTTAGGTCATGCTGCAAGTTGGGACATTGAGGATATAAATAAATCAGCCCGTATAGCTGCAGAGGAAGCATCTTCAGAAGGTTTACATTGGACATTTGCTCCTATGTTGGACATTGGACGTGATCCCCGATGGGGACGGATTTCAGAATGTGCTGGTGAAGATGTATTTCTAACAAATGAAATTGCAAAAGCATACGTTAATGGGTTTCAAGGAGAAGATCTTTCAAAGCATAATACAATTTTATCTTGCGCAAAACATTTTGTAGGTTATGGTGCAGCTCAGGCAGGCAGAGATTACCATACAGTGAATATGGGAGAAGATGAACTAAGAAATGTTTACTTGCCTCCCTTTAAAGCTGCCGTGGATGCTGGTGTAGAAAGTTTTATGACTGCATTCAATGAACTAAATGGCATTCCTGCTACTGGGAATAACTACATTTTTAGAGATATTTTAAGACATGAATGGGGGTTTAATGGATTTGTTGTAACCGACTATACAGCAATCAACGAATTAGTACCACACGGGTTCGCCGAAGATGAAAAGCATGCAGCTGAATTAGCTATAAAAGCTGGAATTGACCTTGATATGATGAGTGGAGCTTATAAATCATATTTGGAAAAGTTAGTTAGTGAAGGGAAAATCGATGTTGGTCTTATTAATGATGCATGTCGGAGAATATTAACAGCGAAATATAAATTAGGGTTATTTGAAGACCCATATAAGTATAGTGATGAGGAAAGGGAAAATAAAACCATTTACAAGTCTGAATATTTAGAAGCCGCACGCAAATCAGCTGCTATGTCTTCCGTTTTATTGAAAAATGATGACAATGCACTTCCCCTATTAAAAAATGAAACAATAGCACTGATAGGGCCGCTAGTTAAGGACAAAGAAAACATTATAGGGAACTGGGCTGCAGCAGGAGACAGAAACGGAAAAGCAATTAGCATATATGATGGTATAAAATCATATCTAAATGATACTAATATTCTATATGCAAAGGGATGTGACATAGAAATCAACGATAAAAGTGGTTTTAGCGAGGCCATTTCTAAAGCTAAGAAAGCTGACAAAATTGTATTAGTGATGGGTGAAAATTATCATATGAGTGGAGAGGCTGCAAGTAGAACCAACATAAAAATCCCTGGAATTCAAACTGAATTAATTAAATCATTACGAAAAGAAGTTCCCAATAAACAAATAATTTTGATTTTAATGAATGGGCGCCCTTTAGATTTATCTACTGAGGAACTTATTACTGATGCAATATTAGAAGCTTGGTTTCCAGGAACATGTGGAGGATATGGTATTGCTGATGTATTGTTTGGAAAATACAACCCTTCTGCAAAACTTCCTATAACATTTCCAAGAAGTATTGGACAGGTACCCATATATTATAATGTCAAAAATACAGGGAGACCTATACCGCTGGATAACCCTAAGGAAGATTATAAATCAAACTATATTGATTCTCCAAATACCCCTCTCTATCCCTTTGGACATGGATTGAGCTACACTAATTTTAATTATTCAGATATTATATTATCGACTAATAATATTGGTATCAATGATACTTTAACTGTTTCAGTAAATATTAAAAATACTGGGAATTTTGACGGCCATGAAATAGCCCAATTATATATCCATGACAAAGTTGCAAGCAACACTAGGCCAATCAAAGAACTAAAAGGTTTTAAAAAAATATTTATAAAAAAAGGTAAGGATAAAATAGTTGAATTCCAACTCACAACTGATAATTTAAAATTCTTTAATGGTAATGAATATATAGTTGAGCCAGGAGAATTTGAAATAGCAATTTCTGGTACATCTGATTTTAACTTTAGCAACACATTTGAATTAAAAATGTAAAATTAATCACCCCTCCCCCTCCCCTATTAAACTTTAGAAATATTTAATTTTACAATCTTTAAACTGAAATAATTTAATTTAAATATTGAATATCTCAATCCACTCTAATTATTTATTGGCCTTTAAATTTTGTGTTTGCTGCTATGGTTATTTATTTGCACAAACTGGTCATATACTTTGGCAAGATGATTTTAACACACTGGATTCTAAAGTATGGAACATTGATATAGTTGATGGATGTGATGAAAACCTTTGTGGATGTAACTCTTCAGTGGGCTACATATAGAGATGCATCTGATCAAACTAGTCTAAGTAGAATATGGGGTGGAATTCATCCTCCTGCTGATGATATTCCAGGAAGATTTATTGGGCAATTAGTTGCATCCGATACATTTGAATTAGCTAACCGCTATTTTGAAGGAATTCATGAAATTGATGGAGATTTTAACGAAAAACTTATTTATCCAAACCCAGTAACTAATAAACGAATTTACATTACTAACACTGATAATAAAGAATCCATTTTACTGTATGATGCTATTGGAAGAAAAGTCGAAATCAACAATAGAATCTATGATTCAACTTCTAATACCACAATGATATTAATAAACGCTTTAACAGAGCCTGGATTATACATACTTCATATAAACGAAAAAATTAAGCGATTTATAATTGTTAAAAATTAATTTTCGTCTCTTAAAAAAGAATTATTTGCTGTAGCTTATCGAAATAAATTTAGGTTGCCAACCAGAGAAGTTCAAAAAATCAGAAACAATTATTAGGGTAAATTTTGTTGATGTAAAAAACTAATAGTTTAAGATAAAATCTTTACATTAAAACTCCATACTCTACATTATTGTTTCGTTTGAACCAAATGCAAACTTTTTTGGTCAATAACTAATATATTTTAAAAGGTTTAAAAAATTATTTTAGCACTTTTTTAAAATTAATATAGTTACTTAAGTTGTTTTGTTTATAGTTTTAATAAATATTTGAAACACAATATGTTAAAATGATAATTTAGTGATATATTTTTTTTGACTTGTGCTTTATAAACTTATTTTAGTGAACTTTTAAATTTGAGACTAAAAGTTATATGTATAATAACAACGTTTAACTATGAACAACTTTTTTTTAATTGTAGCTACTTTTTTTCTTTTTCATGCTTCAGCTCAGCAGACTGATTTATTAGAAGACTTTGAAAATGAAAATTCAATTGTTTTTTCTAATTGGAATGGAGAGCTGCAATCCCAGCGTGTAGAGAATCCAAGTCCAGATGCAGTAAACTCGTCAGCCTGGGTCGCTAAATTTACTATGGCTTCAGACCCTGAACAAATCGGTGGAGCCCCACATATTGAACAATACTACAATGCTGAAGATAACAATATAGTAACTCTAAAAGTTTGGACTTCAGTTGAAGTAGATGTTGCAATAAAATTAGAAAACAATTCAGACTGGGGAGGGCACAACACAATTGCCAAAACCTCAGTAACCACTCTAAACCAATGGGTGTCAGTTAGTATAGAATTTGATACAGATGACATTCTTCTAAACAAATATGGTCTATTTTTTACAGGTTCAAATAATGCTGCTGGAAATATATACTATGTTGATGACTTAACAACTCCCTCTACTTACACAACAAATCAATTAGCTTTTGTCCCTGGAAACGGTGAAACAAATGTACGTAGATCAACTGATATTACTATTTACACGAATAAGGGTCTAATGAATTCTGATGCTAGTGAATTAACCAATGAAAATTTAGCGTCGTTAATTTCATTAAAAGAAAACAATTCGTCGGGAAACAGTTTAGGATTTACTGCTTCTATCAACTCAGAAAAAAATAATATTTCAATTGACCCTGATGAATCATTTAATTTTGAAAGCACTTATTTTATATCATTTGATGAAACAGCAATAAAATACAATGATGATACTAATGTTATTGCTGAAAGCGCAACTTTTACTATTGAAGAAAGGGTGTCGAATCAAATGCTTATTGATTTTGAAGCCCCAGAAACTGATGCAACTTGGACTTCATGGGGATCAAGTGCTGGATTTGCTAAGATTGATAACCCCGACAAATCAGGAATAAATACTTCTGAAAAAGTGGGTCAATATACAGTTCCAAGCGGAGATGAGGGCTTGGAAAATGGAGATGTTAATGGGTCTAAACTTACTTTTTTTGATTATGGGGTTACCCCATATTTCAGAGTTAAGGTCTGGGTAGATAAAGCTGTAACAGTAGGAATGCAATTACAAAATAACCCTGACTGGGGTAATAATCCGTCGGGTGTTAAGAATATTTTGGTTGAAGAAACTAATCAGTGGGTTGAGCTTGTTTATAATTTTAGTGCTCTTGAAGCAACTCACCACAATAGAGTTCAAATATATTTTGATAGGGACAAGTCAGGAGGTTCTACAGCTGGCGATGTTTATTATTTTGATGATATTCACAAAGGAGATACCCCCCCTGATGGAGTGACTGCACTAGTTCCAGATGATGGATCTACAGAAATTTCTATTTTTTCAACTCTATCAATTAATGGTAGTTTGGCATATACTAATTTAGATGGAACTGAAATAACTAATCCTGAAAGTCATGTCGACTTGCGTGAAAATAATCAAACTGGTGAATTAGTACCAACCAAAGTTGCTCTTTCTGAAGATGGTTTAGCATTTCATATTGTTCCAATAGAACCATTAATTCCTAACCAAACATACTGGTATGGTATAAAAGAAAATACAACATCTTACACTGGAGAAAATGAAGCAATTAATAGTGCTTTTGGTACTTTTTCAACTGAGAACGTTATTGTTCCAACATTTGTAACCTATGATGATCATCAGGGTGATGATGATCTTACTACTCTTATTGAGCTATATGGAGAAAATGGAACAACTTCCAATGTAGATGAAGTGATTGATCCTGACGATAGCACGAATTTTGTTCTTCAGTATAATAAATCACAAGAAACTGGAGGTTGGAGTTCAGTTCACTATCAACTTGATCGTGAAATTGATTTTTCAAAAGGAAATGTTTTTTCCGTAAAGGTTAAAGCCTCTACTCCGTGCTGGGTTCGTTTTAAATTATCGAGTGATGTTACAGATTGGGTTGGTACTTGGGATGAGACTGACTCCAATGTATATTTATCTGGAGAGTTTCAAACATTATTTTTTGACTTCAATGAATTATTTGCAGAAGAGCCTGACAAAGATCGATCGAATTACACTCACATTAAAGTATTTATTAATGGTGGGGATGGAACTCCAGCTACGTTCTATCTCGATGACCTTCGTGGTCCTGATTTAGGACCAGATCCTAATGTTGATACTGATGGAGATGGAGTAAATGACGGCGATGATGATTGCCCAGATACTCCAGTTGGAGAAGCTGTTGATTCCAATGGTTGCTCTAGTTCACAGCCAAGTGATTCAGATGGAGATGGTGTTCCAAATCGATATGACAATTGTCCACAAACACCATCTGGAACAGTAGTTGATATCAATGGTTGCGAAATTTTTACTTTACCCATAGATAATTTTGAAGTTAAAGTCTCATCTTTTTCTTGCATAGAATCAAATGATGGTTCAATATATGTCAAAGCTAAGGACCAAGGTTTTGATTATAGTGTCACTATTGGTGACACATCATTTGCCTTGGATAGCACTAACGGGTATGACAAAACAATTGATAATTTAACTGTAGGGATTTATGAAGTTTGTATTAGCGTTGTAGGACAAGATTCTTTTGTACAATGTTCAGAAGTTACTTTAAGCCAACCTGATCCATTTACTGTTGATAGTTCATTGTCGCTTTCTGGAGAATCAGTTGAATTTAAATTGGATGGGGCATCATCATTTAATTTAGTTCACAATGGAACATCTACAATTGTTCCAAAAGGCCGTATCACTATAAATCTTTTTAAAGGACCAAACACAATAAAGGTAACTACCGATTTAAATTGTCAAGGAACTTTTGAAAAGTATTATTTCAACAGTGAAAACATTTTAATTCACCCTAACCCTATAAATAATATACTTAAGGTTATGGTTGGTGGAAATGATGAAATAGCTGAAATAATTGTTAAAGATATACGCGGTGTCAAACTTATAAGCTCAACTAGAAAAATTAACAGTGATCGAACCATTATTGTTGATATGCAAGGATATTCGAAAGGCCTTTACTTTGTTGAAATAAAAGGTTTAACAATCTCAAAAACTTCAAAATTTTTAAAAAATGAATAGATATTTTGTTTTCTCAATATTTGCCTTTTTTACAATTTTTTTAAGTTGCTCTGGAAGCAGCGACCCTAAACCTCCTACACAGGTTACCTTGTCTCTACCTGCAAATAATCAAAATTGTAATTCAGGTACCCCAATTAGTAGCACCCAATCTTCAGTTGAGTTCTCATGGAATGAGGGATCAGGTGTAACAACTTATTCATTATACATCAAAAATTTGCAAACAAATGCTGAAATCATTAGGTCTGGTATCACATCAAATACAACATCAGTTGATTTAAATAAAGGCTTTGCATATGAGTGGTATGTTACATCTGTTTCAGAAGATTATCCAGATGATCAACCAATCAGTAGTAAATGGCGGTTCTACTTGAAAAATGATGGAGAGCAAAACAGTGCTCCATTCCCAGCGGAACTTATTAATCCAAAATCTGGTGAGGTGATTGAACTTACTGCTGGAATTTTTGAAATGCAATGGTCTGGTACTGACCCAGATGGTGATGATTTGACTTACACTCTATATGTTGATAAGATTGATGGTAAACAAACTACACCTCAAGACTTTAATAATATTATGAGTACTTCAAAGCAAGTTCAACTTGACACAAACAGTATTTATTATTGGAGAGTTAAAAGTCATGATAGTAATGGGAACAGCACTTACTCTCAAATCAGATCATTCCGAATTGAATAATTTAAATGATTTTATTATATAAATTTCTAATTAGAAATTAATGATTAAAAGGCTCCCTTTATACTTTATATTATTGTTAGGCTTTAATATAAATACAATCTTAGCTCAAGGGCATTTAATTTCAGGGGCTATAGTTGATGCTTATGGAGTGCCTCTTCCTGGTGTCACAGTTTTAGAAAAGGATACATCAAATGGTGTTGTTTCAGATTTGGATGGCAACTATATATTAACTACAAGTTCTTCTAATATTGAACTAGTATTTTCTTACTTAGGATTTGATACTAAAACAATTGATATTCAAGGCAAACGTTATATGGATGTAATTCTTGAGGAAAATATTGAAAGCCTTGAAGAAGTTCAAGTTGTTGCATTTCAAAAGCAGAAAAAAAATAGTGTAATTGGATCTATTAATACAATTAAGCCTTCTGAACTAAAGCAACCTACTTCTAATTTAACTGCATCATTTGCAGGCCGACTTGCTGGAGTAATATCATATCAAAGATCAGGTGAGCCTGGAGCTGACAATGCTGAATTTTTTGTAAGAGGCATTACATCTTTTGGCACTTCGAATAGCCCTCTTATACTTATTGATGGTTTGGAAGTGAGTAATGATGATTTGGCTAAAATAGAGCCTGATAATATTGCAAGCTTTTCCATAATGAAAGATGCTACGGCTACTTCACTTTATGGTGCAAGAGGAGCTAATGGAGTTATTCTAGTAACAACAAAAGAAGGCGTCAAGGGAAAAGCTAAAGTATCATTTCGTTATGAAGTAGCACACTCCTCACCTTCACAAACAAGTGATTTCCTTAATGGTGTAGAGTATATGGAACTTTATAATCGAGCGCTTAGACTTAGAAACCCATCAGCACCTTTGGCTTTTAGTAAAAATAAAATTGAATCAACTCTAAGAAAATTAAACCCTGAAATTTATCCAGATGTAAACTGGTATAATGAATTATTTAATGATTTTACTTTGAACAGAAAATTTAATCTCAATGTTAATGGAGGTGGTGATGTTGCTCAATATTATCTTTCAGCATCTCACAATAATGACACTGGGCTTCTTAAAGTTGATCCATTAAATAATTTCAATAATAATATAGACATAAACCGATCTAACTTAAGAGCTAACGTTAATATTAATCTTACAAAAACTACAAAAATTTCTGTAAAATTTAATTCCCAATTTGAAAGATACAATGGCCCCAGAGAAGATGCAGAAAAAATATTTGAAAAAGTAATAGAAGCTAATCCTGTCAATTTCCCAAAATATTACACGTTTGATGAAGATTCAGCTCTAAAATTTAATCATACTCTTTTTGGAAATAAAGGGAACGGGGGTTATCCTAATCCATACGCCGAAATGGTTAAAGGCTACAAAAATAGATTTACTTCAACTATTTTATCACAAATTCAAATTGAACAAGATTTAGATTTCATAACTGAAGGTCTCTCTTTTCGTGCTCTTGCAGCCATAAAAAGTTATTCCAGAACTGAAAATAAAAGGAGTTTTACACCATTTTATTATGGCGTTTTGGAAACAGAAACAAATTTTGGAATTGAAAACGAATTATACCAAATTCAAGAAGGTACAGAGTACCTAAATGAAAATCAAACAGATAATAAAGTTGAAAGTAATTATTACTATGAGTTTGTTACTCAATATGACAGATTATTTAAAAGTAAACACCAAATCGGTGGATTATTAGTTTTTAATTTTAGTGAAGCATTAAATACAATTTCCGGTGATTCTTATTTAGCTAATCTGCCTTCTCGTAACATGGGCCTTTCAGGCCGAGCAACATATGGGTATAATGATAGATATTTTGGTGAACTAAATTTTGGCTATAACGGATCAGAAAAATTTGCTGAAGACTATCGTTTCGGTTTTTTTCCATCTGCAGGGCTAGGTTGGATTTTATCTAATGAAAATTTCTTTTCTAAAAGACTACCTTTTATCTCATTGTTTAAATTAAAGTATACCTATGGCTTAGTTGGAAATGACAACATTGCTAGTAGAGATGACCGATTTTTTTACTTGTCAGATGTAAATCTAAATGAGGGAGGCAGAGGATACTCATGGGGATATGACTACGGTAATAACTCTAACGGTTATAATATAAATAGGTATTCTAATCCTAATGTAACTTGGGAAGTTGCTGAAAAAACAAATTATGGTATTGAATTAGAACTATTTGGAGAGTTGATGATTCAGTTAGATTATTTTACAGAAAATAGAAACAAAATTTATGAATCTAGGCCTGTATTTCCAGATACAGCTGGATTAACTACTGTAGTAAGCAGTAATACAGGGAAAGTGAAATCCAATGGATTTGATATTGCATTAGATTACAATAAGTCTTTCTCCAATCATTTTTTTATCACTGGTAGAGGAACATTAACTTATGCAACAAATGAAGTTGTGGTTCGAAATGAACCTCAATATGAATATGAATATTTAAGTGCTATTGGATACCATACTAATCAACAAAGAGGTTATATAGCTGAACGTCTTTTTATTGACCAGGCAGATATAGATAGCTCTCCCGAACAGTTCAATGGTCTCTCTGGATCTCAAAATACCTATATGCCAGGAGATATTAAATATAGAGATGTTAATAAAGACGGTCGAATTAATGAACTAGACCGTGTACCAATTGGCAATCCAGATGTTCCAGAAATTATATATGGATTTGGTGCTTCAATGAATTATAAAAACTTTGATTTTTCATTCTTTTTTCAAGGAGCAGCGAAGTCCTCATTCTTTATAAAACCTGATAAAATTGCACCATTTATTAATGAAAGAAATGCTCTTCGTATTGTCACTGATAATAACTGGACAGAAAATAACCCAGATCCTTATGCTTTTTGGCCAAGACTTTCAACAGAAATAATCGAAAATAATAATCATGATTCTACATGGTGGCAGGAAAAAGGTGATTTTATCCGTTTAAAAAATATTGAATTTGGGTACACACTACCTAAAACGATTTTTTCTAGTAATTCAGTAAATGCCAGAATGTATTTAACAGGACTAAATTTGCTGAGTTTTAGTGATTTTAATCTGTGGGATATTGAAATGGCTGGAAATGGTCTTGGGTATCCACCGCAAAGAGTTTTTAATATTGGACTACAAATAAATTTTTAATCATGAGTCATAAATTAAGAAATCTACTTTTCATGACTCTTATAATTTCAATTATAAGTTGCAGTGATTATTTAGACATTGTTCCTGACAGAACACAAGAAGTGTCGTTAATGTTTGAACGTGAAGAGGCTGCGTATACTGCTTTAGTCACATGCTATAGCTATCTTCCACAAAATGATGCACTTTATGCTACATACGCATTATTAACTGATGAAATTACAACTCCTTTTGCTAAGGAACCTAACTCAATTAAATTAATGAAAGGTGAACAAGAAGCAGATAATCCAATTATGAGTCTTTGGAGTGGATATGGTGCTTCTGGACGAGGTCAAGGTTCATTGTGGGAAGGAATTAGAAGCTGTAACCTACTTATTGATAATATGGATAGAGTTATAGATTTGGAGCAAGAAGAAAAGAACAGTTGGAAAGCCGAAGCAAAATTATTAAAAGCGTATTACCACTTTTTACTCTTATCAAACTATGGCCCAATTCCAATTGTAGATATTAATCTACCTATAGATGCTACAGATGAAGAGTTACGAGTATCAAGAAAGCCCGTTGATGAAGTTTTTACATATATCTTACAGACCATTGATGAAGCAATGGTTGATTTACCCCAAAGAATTACAACAAGAAATGATTTAGGAAGAATGGATAAAGTTATTGCTCATGCAATAAAATCCAAAGTTGCATTACTTTCAGCTAGTCCTCTTTTTAATGGCAACAGTGAATTTTATAGTGACTTTTTAGATAAAGATGGTAATCCATTTTTCAATCAAAGCTTTGAAATAACAAAGTGGGAATTGGCTGCCAATATTTGCCGTGAAGCTATCGATTTTGCAACTGGTCAAGGAGTTTCAATTTATAAATATTTAGGCACTCCAAATCCTTATGATTTAAACAATATTCAATTTGACTTCTATAAAACCTTATATGACTTGAAATATTCCATCACTGACAAATGGAATTCAGAACTTCTTTGGGGAGATTCTCACCCAGTTTACAGTTGGTGGAAGCTTCAAGCAGGTGCATTAATGAAAAACCCATCTGCTTCTTCAGTTGAAGCTGCCTGGCAATGGGTGTCTCCAACACTAAGGATGGCGGAAATGTATTATAGTCGAAATGGACTCCCAATTGATGAAGATTTATCATTTAATTTTAATGGGAGATATAGTGTAACAACTGTCCCAGGAGACCGGCGTGATTATGCTCAACCTGGATTAAAAACAGCATACTTACATTTAGATCGTGAACCACGATTTTATTCATCAATTGGATTTGATACAGGCCAATATAGAGGTTGGGGTGAACTATGGACTTTAAGAATGCGAAAAGGGCAATCGCATGGTCGAATTGCTCAAACTAGTGATTACCTTATTACTGGATATGCTCTTAAAAAGTTAATACACCCAGATTCAGAAGGTGACAATTATGAAAAAGTTATTAGATACCCTTGGCCTAATGCAAGATTATCTGAACTTTATCTTAGTTATGCAGAGGCAATGAATGAGGCCTATGGACCAAGCCAAGAAGTGTATGATGCACTAAATTATGTTCGTGCCCGAGCAGGCATACCAGACGTTGAAGACATATGGAGTAACAGTTTCGTTGCAAAAACTCCTAACAAACATACTTCTAAAGAAGGATTACGTGAAATAATTCGTCATGAAAGAATGATTGAGCTTGCTTTTGAAGGTCACCGATATCATGACATTCGCCGTTGGAAACTCGCAGAAACATATTTCAATTCTCCTGTTTATGGTTGGTCAGTAGATGAAACTTCTGAGTCCGGATTTTACCAAACTAGAGAAGTTGGAACTAGATCTTTTTTAAGTCCAAGAGACTACCTTCATCCTATAAAGTCTAGCGAATTAACAACTAATCGTAATTTAATTCAAAATCCTGGATGGTAATGAAAAAATTAAAAGAAACATTTTTGTTAAACTGGCGATTAAAATTCATTAAGGTATTTATTTTAATTCTAATGTATGGATGTGAATCTGAAAATATTTCAGACAATGATCCACCTGGAGATGTTTTAATTGTTTCAATTGAACCTACAAATGGGGGTGCTATAATAAATTATGAATTACCATCAGATAATGATATACTTTATGTTCGTGCTGAATATATGAACGCTCAAGGTCAAAAAGTTTTTCGTGTTTCTAGTAAACATAAAACATCATTGGAGATTAGTGGTATGATAGACTCAACTCCAGTAGATGTTAGTATAACTGTGGTTGACGAAAGCCAGAATATTTCTGATGGAATAAATGTTTCTGTTATTCCTGAAAGGTCCTTTATTTTCGATATTCTAGAAAATACAAGTCTTGTTGAAGACCTTGGAGGAGTTAGAGTAAGTTGGGAAAATATTGAAGAAAAAACTGTATTTATATATCTATTTATTGAAGTTAATGGAATTCAAGAGTTTAGAATATTATCATCAAGCTCTAGGAATAATTCTAAATTCGTTCGTGGATTAGCTGCAACCCCCACAAATTTTTCTATTAAAGTTGAAGATTTTGACGGAAATGAAACCCCTGTTCGTGATATTGGTCAATATACTCCACTTTTTGAAGAAAAAATCGCTAAAGACACTTGGACATTAGTTGACAATCTATCAATTAATGGAAATGCATATGAGGGAAGTACAGTTAATTTTTGGGATGACATTGTTGATACAGCTGCTACAAATTCAGATAATAGCTACTTTATAATTAATCGAGCTGACAATGGAGGGGTTTTGAGATGGCCCCTTGACATTGTCATTGATCTTAATAAACAAGTCAAAATAAATAGATTTAAAGTTTGGCAAAGAGCATTTTGGTATAACGCACCTAATGACCCTTTAGAACCATACTATTATCAAGCTGAAAATTTACGAACATTCGAAATCTATGTTTCAAATGATAAGTTAGAGTGGGAATTAGTTGGATCGTTTGACATAGGTGACCCTATGAACAGTGAAGGAATCATTCCAGCTGATAAGTTAGAAGAAGCTGCTTTGGGACATGATTTTAGTCTTGATGAAATTTCTCCTCAGTTCAGATATCTAAAATTTAGTATTACTGCAAATTTTGGAAGTGATACTTTCGTTCATGGATCTGAAATTTCACTTTATGGAATTGATAATTTGTAATTTATATAAAACCTTTAAAATATGGCAAAAAGAAATAAATCAAAGTATTTTTTCACTTTTCTCTCAATAATTGTTGTTGGCTGCATAATTTATTTTCTAAATAATAATTCCAATTCTGTTTTGGATGAAAATGATAAATGGGTTGTAGACTTCTTTGATGATTTTAATTCATTTGATGATAACAACTGGCAAGACCAAAGAATTTGGGTCAACAATGAGAAACAGTGTTATCTGCCAAATGGAGAATATGGAACAAGAGAAGTGAGTGATGGTACTTTGAAATTGAAAGTCATTAATATCGAGACTGCTACTGAGTGTGACAATATGGACAAGCATGGTAATCAACACCCTAAAACAAAATATGTTGCAGGACGAATAGCTTCGAAAAATAGAAAAGAGTTTGTTAAAGGGAAATGGACTGCTCGTTTGCGAATTCAAGGAGAAAGCCAAAAAAGTATGTTTCCAGCATGGTGGGTGTTAGGTGCCCAAAATAATGAACCGCCTGTCCAAGAGGAAGACGAAACTGTATGTTGGCCTTTGACTGGCTCTGGAGAAATAGATATTTTTGAACATCACGGAGATTATGCTGTAGATCACTACACTACAGGCGCAATTAAAAGTTTAGGCGAATGTGACAAAGGCGATTGGTGGAGCCTTCGTGGGTCAGTAACCACTACATTATCTGAGTTTCGCGAATATTCAGTAGAATGGGAGGAAAATGATCTTGTATATCGTTTAGATGAAAATGAAGTATACAGAAATGTTGGATTAGGAAACAATTATCCAGAACCGATGTTTGCAATTTTGAATTTTGCGAAAATTACTGATACCCCTATGGAAGGTGAATGGGTTATGGAAGTTGACTGGGTAAAACATGAATATAGGAAATGACTTATTTCTTCAGCTTTTATATTGAATTTATGTTAGAAATATTAAAATGATAAAAAAGCAGAGTTCTCTACATAACATCTTATTGATTTTAATATTTGTATTAATTGCATCAACGACTGTTAATTCTCAATTTTTGAGAACCTCTGGTAAAGAAATTATTGATAAAAATGATGACCCGATAATTCTCCGAGGTTTAGGCCTTGGAGGATGGATGCTTCAAGAGCCATATATGATGAAAGTTTCTGGAGGGGCCGCTAATCAGAAAGACTTTAAAACTAAAATTGAAGATTTAATTGGCCCAGAAAGAACTAGAGAGTTTTATGATGCCTGGCTTGAAAACTTTATAACAAAAGCAGATATTGATTCAATGGCTATGTGGGGATTCAACAGTGTTCGTGTTCCTATGCATTATAACCTATTTACCTTACCAATTGAAGAGGAAAATGGCAACGAAAATACATGGCTTAACAAAGGTTTTGAAATTATTGATGAACTTCTTTCATGGTGTGAGAAGAATCAATTATATCTAATATTAGATCTCCATGCAGCACCGGGTGGTCAAGGATATGACGAGGGCATTTCAGATTATGATCCTAATTTACCATCATTATGGGAAAGCTTAAAGAATAAAAATAAAACAGTTGAACTGTGGGGTAAGTTAGCAGAAAGATATAAAAATAAAGAGTGGATAGGTGGTTATGATATTTTAAATGAGCCTAATTGGAATTTGAATGGTAGTGAAATTCGAGAATTATATGTTCAAATTACTAATTCTATCAGAACCCATGACCAAAATCATATAATTTTTATTGAAGGAAACTGGTTTGCAAATGACTTTACTGGATTGACACCACCATGGGATAATAATATGGTTTACAGTTTTCACAAATACTGGAATGTAAACACACAAAATACAATTCAGTGGGTATTAGATATGAGAGAACAATACAATATACCCCTTTGGATGGGAGAAAGTGGTGAAAATTCAAACGTATGGTTTAAAGAAGCTATTTCGCTATTAGAAAATAATAATATTGGTTGGGCTTGGTGGCCATCTAAACGTTTGGATACAACAGTTTCTGTAAATTCGATTCCAACAAACCCTAACTATAATCAAATAGTTGACTATTTTAAAGGAGAAGCTAGTAGGCCAGACTCTGATTTATCTTTTCAAGGCTTAATGGATTTAGCTATTTCTTCAAATATTAGTAATAACACATTTAATAAAGATGTAATTGATGCTATGATTCGCCAGCCTAGTTCTAATGAATTACTTCCTTACAGTGAAAACAAATTACCAGGAACGATTTTGGCAACTCATTACGATTTAGGCGCTCAAGGAATTGCTTATTATGATACAGAATATGGTAATTACTCAGGTTCAAATGGAACTACCAGTTGGAATTTAGGATGGGTTTATAGAAATGACGGGGTTGATATTTCAACTTATGATTCTGGTAGCAATTCATCAAACGGGTATAGTGTTGGTTACGTCCGTGATCGTGAATGGATGAACTATACTGTTTATGTAGAACAAGCTGGATTTTATGATATTCTAACAAAATATTCTTCTTTAACAGCCGGAGGAAAGATTCAATTTGAATGGAATAACTCAATTATTTCACCAATTAGAGGTTTAGGTAACACAGGCAGTTTCTCTAACTTCTCAACTGTTACATCCGAAACATCCTTTTTAAAACAAGGTGAAAATATTTTTCGGGTCAGAATAATTGGAGATGTTGAATTCAACATTGAATCTTTTGAATTTAAATTGTCTGAAAATCAATCTCCAGATTTTAAACATATTGGAGCGAAAATTGAAAATAAAGATGATGAAATTAAATTGTCATTAAATAAAAAAATTACTTCACAAATAAATAACTTAGAATCTTTTACTGTCAAAGTAAATGGGGCTAGTGTATACATCAGCGATATTAAAATTGATATTGAAAATCAAAATAATATTGTAATTAAAGTAAATGAATCATTATCATTTTACGATGAAATTTCAATAAGTTATATTGACGGTGGAATTATTTCAGATACTGATGAAGCTTTGGGGAATTTTTCAAATTTTCCTGTCCAAAACTTAATTGAAGTTATCAAATTATTGCCAGGGAAAATTGAAGCTGAAGATTATAAATCTGCTAATGGAATAGGAACTGAAGAAACCACAGATATTGGCTTAGGTTTAAATATTAAGGATTTACACCCAGGTGATAATGCAACTTATGAAATTGATGTTCAAGAAAATTCAAAATATTTAGCACAATTTAGGATTGCAAGTGAAAGGCAAGATTTATCTTTTAGTTTATCATTTAAGCAAGGTAGTGAAGTTGTTTATTTCAAATCATACAATTTTAGCGGAACCAATGGGTGGCAAACATGGCAAACAGTTGATGATGAAATTTATCTAGAACATGGTAAATACACTTTACTTTTTTCTGTTTTAGGGGATGAATTTAATTTAAATTGGATGAACTTTGAATTAATTGACGACTCTGAAAGATTAAATATTCCTGGTAAAGTCGAAGCTGAAAATTTCGACACACAATATGGGCTTGTTGTTTCTGAATCTTCTGATTCAGGGGGTGGGTATCATTTAGGTTATTTGGATGCTGGTGATTTTGCAAATTATAGAGTTAATATTAGTAATCAGGGAACCTATAAAGTCAAAAGTCGAATTGCAACTGACTACGATGATGCTGAATTTTCTTTAGAACTTGAAAATTCTGACGGATCTGCTTACAACATTGGTATTATAAGACCCGAAAGAACTGGGGGCTGGAATACATGGAAAACTGTAGAACAACAAACCGTTTTGCCGCAGGGGAATTATATCATGAAAATGACTGCTTTAGAATCGGCTGTCAATATCAATTGGTATGAGTTTGAATACCTTTCTGAAGATATACAATACAATTTAGTTCCGTCAAAAATTGAAGCTGAAGATTATTATATTAATTATGGTGTTGAAATTGAGAACTGCTCTGATGCTGGAGGGGGAAAAAATCTAAGTTATATTGACTCGGGCGATTATTTGAAATATTTAATTTCAGTATCTAAGCCTGGTAGCTACAAGATTTCATTACGAACTGCAGGTTTTGAGTCTGGTGTAGTAAGAGCAACCTTATCATCCGGAAACTCTTCAGATGAGTTTTTATATACATTTACAACCCCTCGAACTAATGGTTGGCAGTCTTGGCAAACAGTCTCAGAAGATTTAATAATTATGCCTGGAGATTATACATTAACACTTAATGTTATTGAAGGTGGTTTCAATTTTAACTGGTTTGAATTTCAATATAATGAGGGGAAAGGATTTCAAATTCCTGTAAAAATTGAAGCCGAGGAGTACTTTAAACAATCTGGTCTTAGCTTAGAAAACTGCAATGATGAGGGTGGTGGATCAAATTTATCTTACATGGATAAAGGAGATTTTTCTAATTACTTAATATATGTTAGTTCTGAAGAAAATTATAAGGTAAGTGCAAGGGTTTCGAGTGACACAGGGGGTGGTGAATTCTCACTTGAATTTATTGATGGGCTAAATCAAAATATTATTCTAGATAAATTCGAAATCAATGACACTGGTGGGTGGCAAAACTGGGAAACAATAGAAAAGTATATTGTTCTTCCAAAAGGAACTTACGAGATGAGAATGAATGTAACAAAAAGTTCATTTAACTTAAATTGGGTTGAATTTGAAATTTTTAGTGAGCAACCAGAAGAAGAAACAATTGAAAGGGTTTCGATATATCCTAATCCAGCTAACAATAGAATTTCAATTGAATCAAATATTTTATTTAGCAAAATTATAATTCGTGATATTCATGGTCGTATAATCCGTAATGTAAAAATTACAGAAACTGATTACTATTCTATTGACACTCCCTTCACACCTGGTTACTATTTTGTGAGTATTAAAGATTCATTTGGAAAAACAATTTCTCATAA